>SKDZ01000143.1_pt1 | contig 54617 bp, 63 predicted proteins | sample 4826551 | NCBI WGS metagenome assembly SKDZ01 (sample SAMN11008822, study PRJNA524170) | human gut metagenome | biome: Human fecal sample; material: Feces; isolation source: fecal sample from pouch patient p12, p15 | host: Homo sapiens | place: Israel: Tel-Aviv | collected 2016-02-02 | reverse complement strand
TTTTGATCCCTTATCATTTTCACGGATTTCACTATCAATAATCACTGTTTCATGATTTGAATCAAATTTTTTCGCTGACTTTCTGTCTTCAACGATATTGATTTTTTGTGTTTTTTCTTTCATTTCTCCACTATCTTTTTGAACGTTCTCCCGAACATCTACTGTTTTGAATCCTTGACTACTTGTAGAACTTTGTACATTTTCTCGGACATCTACTGTTTTTGGTTGACTTGCACTGCTACCTTGCACATTCTCTCGAACATCCACTGATTTAAACCCTTGACTACTTGTAGAATTTTGTACATTTTCTCGAACATCTACTGTTTTTGGTTGACTTGTACTGCTACTTTGCAGATTTTCTCGAACATCAATTGTCTTAGTACCTTGACCATTTGAAGAACTTTGTAAATTCTCTCTTACATCAACATTCCGTCCGACATGACCATTCAATGAACCTTGAATATTTTCTCGGACATCTACTGATCGACCACCTTGACTACTTGTAGAATTTTGTAGATTTTCTTTGACCAATTTTTCTAATCCGGTATTTGAGTTTTTAGCTTCTTGGATTCTTTCTTTGGTCAACGCTTCTTTTTCGTCCGTATTAGTTCCTGTACGCCCTTCTACACGTTTCCTTAACATTTCCTCACGATTCATTGCTTCAGGCGTGTATTTAGCTTCTTGTCGCTTCTGATTAATTAATTCTTCAGCAGACTTAGCTTGACCGTGCATAGCATTTTTACGTTCTTCAATATCTTGTTGAACTTTTTGCTGAATTGCACTTACAGGATTATTATTCGATTCAGCATTATTTTTCATTGCTTCACGCATACGTTCAGAACTAGACATAATTCTATCGGCATTTTCAACCTTAGCACCATCTTTTCTATCCGAAAGACGTGTTGGCATGGAATCAGCATATTTTCCAGTTTCATCTTCTTTATTTTTAGCTAACATAGGTTTGCTATTTTTATTAATAGCGGACACTGTACCATCATCTAAACCTTCTTTGAACTTATTCTTAGTATCATTAGCCATATCACGCATACTCTTAAATGGTTTTGTTGCTCTTTCACTAGCCATTGTAGCTCCATCTGAAGCTAAACCTGATAATCCACGTTCATGGGCATATCCCAAAGCTCTTCCAGTTTTGCCAGCTTTTTTTGATAGAGTTTCACCGAAATTCTTTTCTGGTTTTCGATCTTCTCCTTCTCCGCTGTCTGATCCATTTCCGTTTCCGCTTCCTTTGGCACGATTAAATCCATTTGATCCTTTTCTCAACAGCATTGCACCCATTCCAAAAGCAGAAGCAAGTTGCCCATAGCCTTCTTTGAGTCCAATATCAACACCAAAGTATCTCATGACTGTTCCACTGCCTTTGATTAAAACAAAAACGGCACATACATAAGCTACAGCCTTAATAAACGGATTAACGGAAGACCCTCCGCCTGTTCCTAAATAGGAAACAAACATTGCAAACATGGATAATCCAAATCCTTGAAAGCCTACAGTCAAATAGCACTGTAGAATATCTGATAGAACAACTTTTGAACGCTGTCCTGTCTCAATATCTGTTGCAAAAACAAGAACCCCTAACACACGCTTAAATGCCAGTTCTAAAATAGCGGTGACTATGATAAAAATACTAAAAACATAGGCTACAGCTAACGAAAGTAATCCTAAAGTCAATGCAAAAGTATTTTTAGTAAACCTGTAGTACCCTCCTTTGAAACTATCAGAGAACATCGACATCCAACCATCATCAATCTTAACGGCTTGCATATTTCCTTCGCCATCTGGTGTCAACCTAGATTGAAGATATTCAGCTTTTTTATTATCATCTTCTAAATCTTTAGCTGTATCAACTGTGATTACTTCACTGAAATCGTAGGAAAAGAAATTCTTTTCTTTTAACGCATTTTTTTGTACGCCATCTTTACCCAACCGATCATAAGCATCGTTTTTATTGATATATACTAAATCAGTTACACCGTCCTCAATCAATGACCAAGCAACGCCCCCATCAGCTTTTGTAATCGTAGTAGAGTCCTTATAAAATGTTTTAGCAAATTGAATACCACTAGAAATCATGGTTGGCATTAAAAGGATTAATGCTATAGACATCACTACGTTCATTCCAACCGATTTTAAATCCACTGTTCCTTTTCCAGTAATCATCTTGTAACCAACAAACATCAATGAAAGGATCATTAATCCTACAACCACCGTGTTTAATACAGATTGATAAACAGCACCTAAACTACTGCTTTTAACAAAGCTAAACAAACTTAGCGATTGTGGAACAAGGTTTTCTGCTGATTTACAAACAAAATATGCACCTCTAATCAGCCCCCACGATAAACTTTGAACGACAATGCTTCCAAAACCACCTTTAGTAAACTGAAGATAATCTTGATATTTTGTTAAAAATTTTAATACCTCTTTATTGTCTGTAATCCACGGCAACGCAAAAACTCGTTGCGGATAGGCCATAAATAGAATGATTATTAGGGAAACTATGATTGGCCATTTATACTTTAACCATTGCACATTTAGTTTTCTCCAATTAATAGATTCAGTCAATATTTCTTCCCTTCTCTCTAAATTGCTTTTGCTAGCTTAGTCATAGCATTTTTCAACTTGATAATTTTATTTTTCAGTATTGAATTTTTCGTTTTTAACACTGCTAACTCATAAGCATTAGCTAATTGTTGTTCTAGGATCATAATTTGATCCTTACTCTCTTGAACATTATGAATAGCTATAGAATCATTGATTAAAGATTGAATGAAAGGCGTATCAAGGACTTGTGAATTAATGGTTTTTATAACCATATCTGCTGAATTTTCATCAGCTAACCTTCCATTAATTACTTTTACTAATTCTATTGCTTCCTTTTGACTTTCCTTTAGATAAATATTAATTTTCATTTCTTGTTCTGATAAAACTTGACCTTCCATATCTTGACTTTTTACTTCCGTATTTACCAGTTTTAACAGCTCTTCTTCATTAATTGTTTGTTGTGATCCTGATAAATTTCGATAATCCTGATAGTCTTCTTCACTAATAGGAATATTATTAATAATTGAATACTCCAAACGTGTTTTTAAATCTTTGATAAACCTTGCATATGGAATTTGGTTATCTTGTAAAGATAGATTGATATGTTCACATGCAATATCAATCTCATTAATATCTCTTTGAGTATCAAAGTCTTCTGCTAAAAATTGGTATCTATACGGCATATTTGTTTCTTTAGTATTAAAAATAGGAAATGGTCTAATCTTATTTCTTTTTGTATCTTGTCTATGAAGGTTTCTTAAAATAATTTGTTCCCCTTCAATCAATTGACTAGCACGCTCAACTGTAATTACTCGCTCTTGCTCTGCCGAACTAGTGACCGAGCTATCAGTATCTAAATGTTTAGAACTAGCACTTCTATTTATTGTTGTCTTATGACCACATTTTTTTGAAATCTCTTCTATCGTTTCCTCATCGTTCGACATGATTAAAATATGATTCTGACAATTTTCTTTAATTGTTTTAAAAGCTTTATCATATCTTGTTTCTAGCTGACTATAGGATTGAATCACTAAGTCAAAAAGCATATTTCTTCCTAGACATACCGTCATAATCCCATCCATATTGTCTATAGCCGGCATATTCCCAAATTCATCTAACAAGAAATGAACTCGCCTAAAACATTTTTTATCCGGTGTTTGCTTACAATTACTTGCTAATTCTGTATAAAGTTGACTGATAAAAATACTTGCAAGTACGTGATTTGACGGATCATAATCTGGAATAACCATGAACACAGCAGTTGGCTGATCCGTGTATTTTAATCGTAAGGTGCTGATTTCTAAGTCAGAATAATTTTTACCTGACTTGAATTTTTTAGTGACTAAAGAAGTATCATGACTATTTGCTTGTTTTTTGGGAAATTCAATACGATACCATGCTCTCGATTTCTCTTCTTCATATCGTATATCCAACATATCTCCATCCTGAAGATATTCATTAAAATTTAAAACACATAGCCCTAAAGCTTTTACTTTCACTCGATACTTCTTAATTAATCTAATTACATCATTTTCTTTTCTCAAAAATGAAATACTAATCCTCTTTCCAACTAAATTCGTATTGACTTTAAATTGTATGGACTTAGGAAAGCCTATCTCTTTCAAATCAATAGACATTTTACTTGTTAACTTCCCGAACAAATCACTTGTAAACATTTCAATACCTTGTGAAGCAGTAGATAAAATCGAACCTTTGGCTTTATCACCGGCAAATGAAGTAGAACCATACTGAATCTTGGCCTGATTCCCTTGTGGTAAAGTATTGAAATATTCATCTAAAGCATTTTTTTCTTTTCCAGTCTTTGGATCAGTGTAAAATAAGCTTCCTAATTCGTTCAGCATTTGAGCCACGTTGTACATTGTAATTTTTTCAATGCAATCATTGTTAAAACAGTGTTCTACAATCGTTAAAATAATCGCATTGACCGCTGATTTAGCTGATTTATAGAAAAACTCATTATCTGTACCCATTCCTGAAGCAAAGAGCATTGAAGTTAAAGTATTCGCTCGCTTACTCGCTTCGTGATAGTCTTTGTTAGCCCAACTATCAATTACTAGTTGTAAAGGATTAAAACTCATTGATTCAAGTGGATCATCAATATTTAGCACTAATACACGATAACCTCGTTTTTCAAGTATTTCCTTTGAAGCGCTAAACAATTCTCCTTTCGGATCATTCACGACCATATTACTTTGTATTTTTGCTCGGCTAAGATTATCTAATAAAGGAACAACAAATGTTTCCCCTTTACCGGATCGTGAAGCTCCCAAAACAACGGTATTTACTGTGTCTCTATCAATATAATATTTATCTTGATAGTGACTAATTGGCACACCACCAATACCATCATACACTTCTGTTTTTTCTGGTATCTCATGGTAATCTCTCTTAATTTCTTTGATAGTTGAAAGTCTTGAATCTCCTTTTTGACCGTAAACAAGATTTTTCTCACTTTCATGATTTAATTTCCCATATATTAAATAAGCGACTCCTATTACCGCAACCACAGCACACATAAAGTATTGTTTCGTATCCCCAAGTGGTTTTAGATATGCCAAACTAAATTTAGGATCGAACTCTACACCAAGTAGCCCACTTTCTGACTGGCCGATTGCAACTAACAAAGCTTTTAAAAAGTTCAATAAGTATGTTATTGCTAGAAAAACTATTGAACCTAAAAAAACACCTATAAATACAAGCGGAACATTCAATTTATCTTGTAAACTTTTCGGTAAATCTTCTCCCTCAATTTTTCCAGTATGATATTTATTTTTTTTGAAACCACCTACTTTTTTCAGCTTTCCCAAAATTTTGTTCGAGTTTTTAACAAAGCCGTTTTTTCTTTCTTTCACTTCATTGTTTTGTACTAGCTTCATATTTGACCCCCACTAATTGATCGGTGGTTCATTAGAATATTCGTCATAATACATATCTTCAAAATTCACATAACCTTTTGGTTTCTCTCGATACATTCTTTTATCAACACTTTTAACTTCTTCTTCCTCTTCGATAATTTCAGCTTCAAAAACTTCAATAACCTCTCCTTCATCATTCACTGGATCAGTATCATCGGATAAAATTTCATCTGCTTGATTCGGTTCTGCAACTTCCACATCTTCTTTTTTTACCTTAGATTGAGACTTTCTAAATTCTTCTTTTTCTGGCATACTTACCTCTTCTATATAGATATATGTTTGATTTCTTGTTACTAATTCATTTTTAGGAATTTTTTGATATTCTTCTTTTTCTAAAGGCGATAATCTTTAACGTTTACTAAATAAATTAAGTGCGCCAACTCTGTTTGATCCATTCACCACTTGCTTTGTATCTTGTTCCATAGCTAGTAACTCATTTTTTGAAAGGGCAGTTTCAAGTTTAATTTTAAGCATTTTATTTTCATGATCTAATTCTTCCATACGCTTCAAATTCATTTCAGCTTCCAAACGCTTGATTTCAATACTTTCCTCTTTTAATTGAAGTTCTTTAGTTTGCTTCATACGTTCATGTTCTTGTTCTTCTAAACTATTAAACTCCTTGATTTCAGCAGCCCAAATTGGTGTTTTAGCTTCAATTTCATCTTGAATTTCTTGAATAAATTTCAGCGCATTCTCCCAAACATTATCATTTGCCTTAGCGAGTTCAGTAGCCAATTCTGATTTAATTTTTTGCTTGCCATCAAATAAATTTTTGTTCATTTCAATTTTCATTTTGTACATTTCTTCATCAATAAATTTATCTTTTGTTTCAAGTAAATCTGCATTGATTGATTCCGCTTTAGAATCAATTAAATTTTGAGTCCGATCTTTCTCTGTAGCAATGAATACCGCTTTGTCTGCCTCTTGTCTTGCAATAAAGTTTTTTAAATCTATTTCTTGTTCGATCTCAAACTTTTTGATTTTATCATTTACATTGTTTTCCTGACGTTTCACGAACTCATTTAATTTAGCTTCTGCTTCTGCTTCCATTTTTGATAACTCTTCGGCTTTGTCTTTCTTCACATCTAAATCGTAAGGCTTCTTCCAAGCGACATCTACCGCAGTTCTTAAACGATCTAGTGCTTCTGCTTTAAAAGAAATAATTTGTCGTGAATAATGCTCTCTTAAATTTTCAAATTTTACTTCAGCTAATCGCAACATAGCATGGTTACTTCTATATTCATCAATACGAGTATTTGTAAGACCTGTAGAAGGAATCCCTATGAATTTGAATAAAGATTCTGGTTTCAACTTTTCGACCATTTGAGAAATTGAAGTTTCAATTTCTTCTCCCAAATCACAGTACTCGTTAAGCGTAACTAACTGCACTGTTTCGTGTTTTCTTACTGGTTGTAAGACATTAGGCGCTTGATACTGTGGAGAGTAATTAGGAGTTTGAGAAGGCATATATGGCGGAACTTGTGAATCATTTACAGCTACTAATTCATTTTGACTACTTGTAGACAAACCGCCTTTCTGTACATTTTCCACTTCTTCTTCATCTTCAAAGTCAAAAATTTCTTCTACTTCTTCTTCATTTTCAGAAACAGTTTCAATTTCTTCTACTTCTTCTGGTTCTTCAGGAGAAACAGCTAATTCTTCAATCTCTTCTTGTTCTTCTAATTCTTCTTCATAAATATCCGTTTCTTCCGGTTCAATCAATTCATTCATAAGTTTATTTTTCTTCTTAGCAAATGGTAATACTACTGAAGGGAGCTTCAGATTTAATTTTGACTTTGATTCTTTTGTTGGTTCTGCTACGTCTGGTTCGTGTTTGTATTGATCGTTAATATCCAAAATCAGTTTATTAGGATCGGAAATCATGCTGTCAGGCGCTTGTAAAATTTGACCTTCAATATCAGGAAACAATAGTTTTTCTTGTCCGCCCCACGAAAATGGAGTAATTTCAATTCCATCAAAAGCATACTTTGTTCCTTCTTCTGTATCTGAACAGATCAAGGTAATTGTTGTCTTGTCTGACCAATTGTGTTGAATCCATCCTACTAGTGCTTCTGCTTGTTTGAGAGTATATTTATTTTTCTTTTTTAACCCTTTTCCTTTTTTTAACAACTTAGGTTCTACATCTTCAAAATTATATTCGAATCGTTGGTTCATAGTTTAAATCTCCTTAGTTTATAGTTTTTCAAAATAAAAAAGAGCATTAATCACTCAATGCTCTTTCATGCAATACTTGCGAATTTTTTAGTTCTAAGAAGCTTCCCCTTAGAAACCACCAACGGACTTGATCGTTTGTCCGATAGTTGAAGCTCCAAAGATAATTATTGCCCCAATCACGATATACGTTAACCATTTTTTAGCAGTACGACTTGGCCCTTCTCCGAAAAGAAACATCAAACCAGTAACCACAATACAAAAGATAATTACAGATAGCGAAATTCCTTGTAGTTTTGAAGTCATATTTGACATAAACTTACTTACATTATCGAAAAAATCCATTCTTGGTAACATTGCAAACTTGCTGATAACTAAATTCTTCATTTTATTTCCCCCTAAATGTTAGTCTAAAAGCTGTGATATGTTTTCTTTAACAAAATCATCATACAGTTTTTGTCGTGCTTCTTTGATTGCTTGTCGGTCAAAGTCTTTAGGTTTAAGTCCTTTCTTTTCAATGATTTTATCGGTCATTTCCGTAAATTTATCTACTTTCTTTTTTCTTGTTTTTTTGTTCTTTTCAATTGTTTCTTGAGTATCCTTACGATTTTCTTGAATTGCTTCCAAATCTATACCTCCTACATTTTAATCATTTTATTGTCATAAAAGTTTCTTATTAATAACTTTATTTCTGGCCAATGCTCTACAAGACCGGCAATAGCTAAGGATAAAATTATCAATCCGCCAATCAAATAAATTATTCTGGAAACATTATTCTCTTGCATTTTATCCTTCCTCTCATCTTATTTGAGAAACACTATTTCCGTTAAACGATAAAGCTACATCAGGAAGCGGTAAAATTTGAATTGGAATAGTTGCTTTGATCGTATAATCAATTTCTTCTCCATAAGAAACCTTCTGATTTAACTGATCGCTTTCAATTGTAAAACGCCCATCATAATTAGTAGCCGAATACTTGTCGATTGCTTCAACAGCTTCTGTAGTCAGACCTCCTTTTCGTTCAATTTGGTAATTTACTTGTTGCTTAAAAGTATTAATATCTTGTAATTGAACACAAAAGAGTCCTATAGAAACCATTGTCATAATCATAATTAAACCTATAAACCATTTAATGATTTCCATAACGGATTGTTCTTGCATTGACTTTCTCCTTTCCTTTATTGCCCAAAGTTAATATCTTTTAGGTTCATGAAAAGAACGCCTACTGCAAAACCGACAACTAAAATAAATGAAGTCATTGCAATTTTTGTAGGAAAGAAGACAAAACGCCTCGACTTATAGTCAATGATTGAATCGATTCCGGCCATCAATTCTTCAGAAGCTAATCGATCCAACTCTTCAATCACATCTAAATCTGCCGATCCTTGTCGAATATCATAAACTGTAGACATAAATAATACGGACATATCTGTTCCGGAAGTCTGTTCTGCATATTCCGTAAAAGGTTTAATATCGTTAGGCTGATCTGTCATTTCTTGCATAAGCTTCATTAATAGCTTTTTATCGGTATCATAATCTAGTCTTTTTACGATTTTTGCAAAAACACCGTATAGATTTCCGCCATCTGTTTTTTGTTTCAGATATGGAATCAATAGACGTGTAAATTTACTAAATTGCAAGTGTCGTTCAAACCGAAATTGATTATAGATACCATTGATTGATTTTGCTTGCCAAACATAAAAACCTACTGAAGTAGCAATTCCTCCGGCTAAGTAATACCATTCTTTCCCTAAAAATAGATACATTAAGAATCCGACCAGGATAAAAATCAATGACTTTTTTAACCGTTGTTTTTGCCACTTAATAATCGCAATATTGGAATTGTTCATTTCACGTAATTTTTGATAATAAACATCACCTAGCAATTTAATCCAAAAGCTTTTATGTTCTGTTTTCGTAATTTTCAAGGGGCTAATACTTGATTTTTTTTTCTTTTTCAAAGCCTTAACTTTCATTAATTACTTACCCCCAAACTCATTATTTCATCATCAAAATAATGTTTGAAAAATGACTTCATGAAGCTAACCATAATCAAAAAGTAAATAGACCCAAATACCCATCCGATAGGCGATCGAGCAAAGCCTTCATAGAAAGTAGAAAACCCAAAAGCAAAAGTTATAGCTCCAATAAAAACAGCTACAATAAACATCATTTGCTTCATATCTTGAAGATAGCCATCTTTGATTTTCATAAAACCTTCTGTTTTACGTTTCACATCATTGTGATAACTTTTTATTTGCTTCATAGTATCTGAATTATTTCTACCTTCGTAAATAGCTGTTTCCAGTTGCTCAAAGTATTGTGTAAAAACAACATCACTATAATATTTATTGTTGATTTCACGAAAAGCTTCAGCAATCTGAAATTTATCAGCACCTTGTAAACGTGATTCTAAGATTTGAATATCTTCTCTTAATTCACCTTTTGTTCGCTGTTTTGCTATAGATAACGCTCTAGTAACTGTTTTACTATCATCGGTCAAAATTTGAGTCATGTTGTTAATAAATTTATTTCTTTCCTGTAAGCTCTTTAATTCATAAGAGCGTTTAATACTTTTAGGCATTATAACTTTAAAGCCATATACGCCTCCAATTACTCCACAAATCAAAGCAATCCACCAGTAGTAACATAAAGCAAAAGAAAAGCCACCCATAAACAAACAAGGTAATCCAACATAGTTAAAATAATCTCTATAATCTAACGGTTTACCATACGCTACTTGATAGGCGTTTAGTTCCGAAACATCCATGAGACCTTTACGCTTTGTCATAGCCTGTACTTTCAACTTAAATCACCTCTTCTTCTTCAGGAAGTGATTCTTCTGTATTAGTTTGATCTTCAGGAAATTCAAACGTAATAAATTTTTCAGCCATTTTTTCTTTAAAATCTTCGGAAAGACTACCATTTTCAATGACAAACTTTCCATTGATAAATTTTTGCTTAAAAACTGTAGTCGGTTCATTAGCAGAAAATTCAACAATTTCATTCAAATAACGGATCACTTTACCATCAACCACTGTTTTTTTGATATGAACACCAAAATCGAAATAACGATTTATGTCTTCCTCAACCGCATTTTCGTTTATTTTAAAACCACTTGCACACATATTTACAAAACGTCTAGGTATCGCACGTGCATTAACCGCATGAAGTGTCGTTACAACATAGTGACCTGACAAAACCGCTTGAAGCATTTCATAAGCTTCAGAACCACGTGTTTCTGAAACAATGATCCATCGTGGATTATTTCTAAGAGAAGCTTTTACTAAATCTGAAATTGCTTTTTTGGGAGTAGTGATCCAAGAGAAAATATCTTTATCAGGAAACAATTCTTTGGCATGAGTTTCTTGAACGTCCTCTATCATAATCATACGATCATGATTATCAATAAAACTTAGCAGTAATTTTTGAAGTTCCGTTTTACCTGTACCTGTCTCCCCTGATATACAGATATTTGCCTTTGTTTTCATCATTTTCTCAAATAGCTCCAAAATATAATCAGGAGCAAAATCTTCAAAGTTTTCTTTATTCAATGCTAATCTAGGCCTTGCCACACGCATAGAAAACGTAGAGCCATCTGGTGAATTATCTATGTGTGTAGCTGATATACGGACATTTTTAAACATTCCATCCATGATAGGATTACCACTATTAAAAGCCCGATCATTTACAACAGCATATTTAGAAATAACACGTTCAATATACTCTTGCGTGATATTTAATTTATCACCGTCAAACAACCATTTGTTAGAGTTAGTTTCAATGCTAAGTTGAGAGCCATTCCAACCAACATCTGTAATTTCATCGTTGGTCATAATTCGCTCAATAATCCCTGTTCCAATACATTCACGTACTACATATTCTGCAACCTCTTTATCTTTTTTAAAGAAAGTACCATGTTCTTTCAAAACAACTTGTACAAGTTTTCGCCTAATTTCATCATCAGTTAAAGCTTGTAAAACTTCTTGGGAATAGTTTCTGGTTAAATCATCACGAATCATATTCAATTTTGCATCTTCAATTGGTGGTTCATAATTTCCACTATCTTCTTCTAAAAGCTTAGTTAAAAAATCAAGATTTCCTTCTATCGCTTCAGAGTTTTCTTTAATTCCATTTTTTTTAATAATACTTGCGATATTAATTTTACTTTTAGGATTTTCCTCGATTTTTGGAGAAATTTTCTTTTCCTCTACAACACGCAAATTTCACACCTCTAATCATTTGCAACATTTAAAATACAAGTTGCTTGATATTCTTTTGATCCACTTTCAACCTTCACTTTAATTGCTTTAATACCATCCTTTCCATCTGTAAGATAATCAAATGTATAATCAGTGGTTTCATTATTTAGATTTTTACTTTTCCCAAATTTTTCTTTAAAATCTTTTTCAAAATCAGATTTAATTAAAGCAAAACGCCCTTTTTCTACACGAATACTATCATCCCTGTTTGCTATTGCTGTAGTTCTTAATGTTTCTTGCATACCTTTCACTGAAGAATCTTGTGTATAGCCATTTAATGAATAGTACGCAATCACTAAAATTAAAAAGAACCCAACAAACATCAGAAGAATCATTTTGGGCATATCTCTTAGCATTACATCACTTCCATCCAAAAAAAGGGCTACATAAATCACTTTATGTAGCCCTTTTTCTTCTTTATTATTTTTCTACGCATTTAACAGCGTGAATTTTTTAGTGGAATTAACCTAAGTTTGTAGGGATCATGTTTTTGAAAAATGTAATTACTGTATCAAATACTTCAGGAAAAGCTACTTTAGCTGTTCCAATCAAAACGGCACCTACGATTACGGCACCAATCATCCACCAACTTCTATCTGTATTCTGATCTAACATTCAAACTTCCTCCTTAATTTTTTAAAATTTTATTGTAAAACGTTGTTAGTTTGGTAAATATCCCCAAGAAAAAGTCTTTTAAAGAAAAAATAGATTTTTCAATAAAATAATAAGTACTCACAAGAAAGGCCACAACTTGATTACTTTGCGCTTTTTCAAGCATATAATCAAAGTTAAAATTAATAGGTTCTCCATTTAACATCTTGTGAACCATATCCGTGAATACCATTGAGTTTAATTCCAAAACAAACTTGACAATATAGAAAACGATAGCTGATAGAATGAAGTAAGCTATCAGCTTTTTGGTTTTTCTTCTCGAATCTTGAAATTCTCTTTTAACATCAAAAACACTGTTACCATAGCTTTGAACCCTCATTCTATCACTATCCCTATATCATTGTTTAATTCTATCAGATAGATAAAAACTTTTCAAACTTATTTATTCAACCAATCAATCTCATTTTTGTTCCAACCATCTGGCAATGTGGATTCTGGATAAACAGGTTCAAGCAATAATTCATCTTCTTTTTTAGTTTCACTATCTATCGTTGCATACATATAAGCATAAACATCTATGTTCTGGTTCATATCCAACGAGATATAGTTACCACCAAAGTTACTACTTTTGATAGCAATAGAATAATTCCCCAAATCGCACCAAATAGGCACATATAATTTTCTACCGCCATCGATCAATTCATACTTAATAGATTCATCATTTTTTTGACTGTCAGCATATATATTTCCAGTTTTTCTTTCGATATTCATATGTGGAAATTGGAATGAAAGATTTTGAGTGTTAATACCCGACTCAACTTTCCCATCATTCTTTAAGCGATCCATCTTAACCTCTGTTTCTTTTCCCCCACTTTGATAGATTTCGTCAATTTTGCTGTCAATCAATTCATTCATCGGATAACTATAGACTTTCATATCTATTTGCTTCCCAATTTCATTTCTGTAGTTTGGTTCTAAATCAACTGATACACCATATCCTGTTTTTGTTTTAGTATTATCAGTAAATTTATAATTGATATTTTCATTGAACTCTTTAACCGGATTATTATTCGCTCTTTCTTTCACTGTTCTAACTACTGCTGAATAGTTGACTTGGTTATTTGTCATATCTTTGTTCGTTAAAACTTTTTCAGAAGAAGTATAACCGACCGTTCTTAAATCTTTGGTTTCAGTTTCAAACTTATTTTTATCTGGATTTTCCACTAAAAGAATATCAATACTATAATTAATTTTTTTATTCTTTGTTAAATACTCTGTAGGCAAATCAATCGACATATGACTATTAAATTCTTTGTATTTGAAGTTTTCATCATAAACAACTTTATTGTTATCTATATCTGTAATTTTCACTTTAAATACAATTTTTTCTAACTCTTTTTCATATTCTTCTTTTTTGCTTAGCACCAATTCTGTAGGTAAATAGCCATTTTTAACAGCTCTAGCCGTATCAATTTGAATCCGATCCACATTCACAGAAAGCACCGGAATATGATAAGGAGTGGTTAAAACTATATCTTCTCCATCAATTTTCCCTTTATGAATTACATCAGATTTATAATTATTTCCATCTTTATCAAACAAATCTGTTCTAGGTTTATATTCATATGATTCACCATCGTATTTATAATCAATATCTTGTTTCAAAAGGTGTTTATCTTTTTCATCGATATGATTGATAGTAATTTTTCTGGAATATAAAACTGTCTCCACATCATTAGAGTTAGCGGATTTAGATATTTTTGAACCGACAGTAACTTTACTATTTTTAACAATCGTTAAGGGTTTTTGCTTTTCAGTGTTTTCAAGCGTAGATTTTTTTATTTTCATAGTGATCCGTAAATTATAGGACTTATTATAAAAATCATTATTCGTTAACACGGTTGCCTTCGCCCTAGCGACTACTTTTCCGTTGCCAGTATCGTTACTAATATCAAAAGAGCTTGTTACATTTGTTGATCCAACGTATACTTCACTTTTTGAAACATCTACATTTTTATTATCGTAAAAACCTTCGATAGTAAAGCTTTGGACGTTTCTTTCTCCGGATTTTTTTAGATTTCCCGTTGTAATGTCATACTGAAGATAATCGCTTGGATCAGCAGACCAAACATTTTTTAATACCTGACTTTCATTCATATCCGATACTTTTTCGCTTACAGATACTTCATAAATATTGGTTACTTTCACTTTAGCCGGTTTTGTGGAAGGTGTATCTTGGGTTATTTCAAAATTGTATTTTTTTCCATCGGGATCATAACCAGTAACACCTTGCTTTTCTACTGTATAATATTTACCAAATTGTAGTTCATCAACTTTTATTTTCCCATTACTATCTGTTTTTAAGTTGTCTTTTACAACTTTATTATCGGAACTATAAATCGTGAATATTACATTCGGCAATCCTAATCCATCTAAATCGCCTATTTTCTCAATTTCTACAGAACCTGTGGATTTCTTATTGGTTCTTGTGGTAGTAACATTTTGATTTTCTTTAACTGTAATTGAAAATTCGCTTGAATCTAGTTGGTAGCCATTAGGAGCTTTTATCTCCTTAACTTTTACTACAGTTCCAGCTTTCAACCTTTCAGTTAATTTTGCTTTACCATTCGAATCAGTAGTAACATCTTTTGTTTTACCTGAGTAGCTAAATCTAAATGTTGCTCCTGATAATGGTTTTTTTGTTTCTGAATCAACTTTTAAAACTTCAACAGTTCCTTTTCTCTTAACATTTACCGTAACAGAAGTACTAATGTAAAAAGAACCGGTAACAAGCTTTTGATAAGAACCATTACTCCATACCGTTGTAGGGTGCGCGTCTGAAGGGTGAGAACCTTTAATCATATCTACAGTGATTTTGTTTCCAGTGGCTCCTGTAGTATCAACAGTTAAAGTACCATTGCTTATGGTAGCTTTGCCGCCACCAGATACAGATTTCACATGCAAATTATGATCTCCATAAGTATTAGTTACTTTAAAGGTTGCTTTGTCTCCCTCATCAACCGTCTTAGACGTAGAATCCCATTTTGTTCTTACTCTAATAGCATTTGCACGAGCCACTAAATCATTTTTCCACTTAGTAGCTCCGTTTTCCCAAATTGGCGTAACAGTTATACTTTTAGGCTTTTCATTACTGTTTTCCCAAACAAGCATTTGAGTTGCTATCCATCTTTGTTTTCCGGCATCATTATTAGCCCAACCACCTAATTCTTTATATGCTGATAAAATCGAACTAATCATTTCTCTTTGCGAATTAGAAAGATAACCACTTGTTGAACCAGTGTATGTATTCGTCGCTTGTACACCGGCCTGTAAACAAAAAGCTTCTTTCCCATCAATAGTTCTTCTAATAGCATAATTTTCTGTATAACTATAACCATTGCTCCTAATTAAATAAATCACCCACGGATAACCATTTGGAGGGTTTATTCGTGTTTCACTTACTTGTGAAGCACGGTTACTAACTAAAGCACGCCGACTCACTTTCGCTCTTTTCGGTACGTCATTTAAATTATTGCTTAACTCTAAAATCCTTTGACTGAAATATCCCCTTGTCTTTTTCATTAACGCTTCAGTCTCAAATGTATTCTTTGTCTTTTGCAATTTTTCATTTAATTCATCTTCCGATAAAAAAGGGAATTTCGGATCATTCAACGCTGACTGCAACGAACTAATATCGTTGTAATCAATATCGTCAAAGTTTTTCACTTTTTCGTTAGCTTTATCAGCCTTTTCTTGTCTCTTTTCATCAACACCGACTTCAACAGCGCCGGTATTTTCTTGTTGATTTTTCAAAGGAGATTCAACTTCTAGCAATTTTTCAGGATTATTTTCATCAACGACCACATACATCAAGCCGTCTGCACCTTGAACAACAGTTGCTTTCTCCGCTTCGTTTTTCACTTTTTCGTCTATAGCAACTTTTTTATCACCAGACTCTTCTACTACTGCTTTCGTAGACGTTCCTTCAGCCGAAACAACTGATTGGCGAGCCGTTGATAAAGTGATTAGGCTGAATAGAGCAACGCTAATCAGTTTCAGTTTTTTCATTATCACACTTCCTTTAGAAAGAAATGTAATAAAGAATCATAACAACTCTTTACTACATTTCTTGTAGTAAAGAGTTACCCTGTGTCTAGCACATTTATTACTGTGCTGAATTTTTTAGTGTCAATATTCTGATCTCTAGGACGATTTTCATAGGTTCTTCCTAGATAGAAACTTTGAATAATTACCATTTACGCCACCTCATAATTAGTAGTTTCAATGGATCGACTTTTGTATTTTTTGGCGTGAAATACTAACCTTATCATTTCTATCGCTAACGTATTTACATACCTCTTGGCAAAGGAAATAACAGTATGCTTGGTTGCTATTTTGCTTGTTAGCCCTACGCTTTTATCTGTAACATAGCAACATTGCTACAGTACGAGTAGTATTAAGTTTTCAAGGAACAAATTCACTGATTTAGGCTGGAATCATGATTCCCTTATCTTTACAGTAAGCAAGACCAGAGTTTCTTGATTTCCGTTTAGCCACGATTAAACCTTTACTATCCACAATATTTCTAATTTCCGGATAAAGTTCGTCAATCGTTTTAAAATTACTGAAGTTACCAAGCTGTACAAACAGACCATTCATTGAAACTTTAACATAACGATCTTCATCAAATGTTTTCACAGACCATGCTATCCTCTTAACATCTTCAGCTTTAAAGAATTTTGTTTTATTTTTAGAAATTTTTTGATCCTTTTTAGTCTGTTCAATTTTAGCAATTCTTGATCTTGCCAACAGCTATCACTCCTTTAATTTTTTTACTAAATCAGTTCATACTTAATTATATCATTTATGACAATTTCTATCAACCTGATAGATAAAAACAAAACAAAAAAAATAGATAAAAACCTTGTATTTTTAGGTTTTCGTCTATTTTTTTCAAGTATAAAAAACTATACTTAACAGTATTACAATTAAATTGTAAAAACAATGAATAGTAACCGGAACAATCAGCCTTTTATCTGAATTATCATAGACAAAAGACAAAATTAAACTCGTCATAAAATAAGGAATAAAATATAAATTTAAGTGGAATAGACTAAACAAAATTGCAACGATTATATATATGCTTCTTGTAGATAAATTTGTTTTTAATTCCAATTGGTTTTGGATAATCCCTCTCATTAAGGTTTCTTCAAAGAAAGGAGCAAAAATCCCACTTATGAAAAACGAAATAAACGTTACTAATTCAGTTACATTGTCTTTTCTTTGATTAACAAAGACCAACGCTATCATCGAAAGGAATAAATTTACTACAAGAAGAACTAATGTATAGCCTATTATCCTTTTCCAATAAATTTTAATATCTTCTAAAATCTGCATAATTAGTTAATCTGCATAATGATATAAATAGCTGTCGCTATTAAAATTAGGTACGACCACTTTCCAAGCAAAGAATATACAGGCGACCAGAAAAAAGAGAGTACTTTAAACATAAACCAGATTATCAATATATAGCCAAAAAAACTCCAAAAATTAGGGACAAACCAATTGATAAATACTAAAGCATTAGGAATTATAGCCCATTTAACCAATGCAATAATTCCACCTACCAGTAGAAAAACGGCTACTACATACTTCCAAATATAATTTTCTTTGTATGAATAATTTGATTTATGATCCATAGTCTTACCTCATTTCATTATGCTTTTCCTTTTCTTTTATCAAGATACCATGTCAAAGCTGAAGCAATAATATTAGTATTAGATTGATCTGTTTCAAATTTTATAACTTTCAAAACTTTAAAGGCTTCTTCAGAAATTTTTACTGGTCTCGTTTTCAACTTGCCAAAATCAGTAACTATACTATTTCCGTGTGTTTCAAATTCTTTTAAAAATAAAGCTAAAATTTCTGTCATTAATGAATATTTAGCACCGTATGATAAATCTTTAACAACTTCATCGTATAACTCAACTGGTACCCTAACAGATTTCCGTTTATCACCAGTAGACTTAATGCCAGCTTTACCTTTTAACATTTGTTGTCCTATATTAAATCCACCACTACCGCTTTTTATTCCGAACGGATTACCCGAACCATTACTGCCGGCACTAGTTACTTTTTTAGTTTTCGACATCATGCAACACCTTTCCTAAACACGTTCTAAAATATTTTCTCCTGTAGCTTTTTCTAAACGTACTAACGTTTCTTCTACAATGTCTACATACATGCTATAAGCAGTTTTAGAATGTGGGATAGATTTATTTAGTCCTTCTCTACCCCAACGTTTAATTACGCCTCGTTCTGAAACAATATGAGAATAAACTAAGTCTCCATATTCTTCTTGAAGTTCTGATAAAAGTTCTAATCCTGTTTTTAATTTAGTATCCACTAGATATGGAACAATACCTAAAATTTCTAAATCTCCGTTTACTTCTTTTACAGCAGTTTGATAATTAGTAACCGTACTGTGCAAGTTGTCTATCGAATCTTGCTCAGTTTGCGTGGGAATTACTAAAAAATCACTCGCCACGTAAACGTTATCTGTAAATTCTGAAACTGTAGGAATAGTGTCAAACAAAATAAAATCATATTGATCTCTTAAATTATCATTACCGATCATATAATTAAACAAATTCCAAAAGACTTCTTCACCTTCATCAGTAAAACCAGTACTTCTCCACATATCTCTTAATACTTTGGTAAACCTTGACATTTGTTCTGAACCAAGCACAATATCTAAGTTTTCTTTAACAGGAGAAATGCAGTCTAAGAAAGACATATTAATTACTGCTTCAAACAATGTCATTTTCCCAACAACTTTTAAATCATATTGTCTTTGAAACTTTTTAGTTACTGTTCCTTGTGGATCAACATCAATAACTAAAACTTTAAAGCCTCTAGCCGATAGAATATCAGCCATTAGCTGAGTAAGAGTTGACTTACCAACTCCCCCTTTAAACATGTTGATTGCAATTACATATCCCAAAAACTTTGATTTCATCATGTATACCTCACTTTTGATAATTTATTATACTATACAGACTACTTGTAGTCAATTGGCCACTTTATTTTAAAATTATCTTTTACAGCTCTTTATTAGCCCATGCTATTAAAGTTTCGCCAATCTCTTTTGCGCTAATTTCATCTAATATGATATGTGTTGTCATATCACCATTAATTGCTTTCAAATCCAGAACTTTGGTGTTAAATATAATACTTTCAAGGACTTCTAAAGTATCGTCTAAATTATCTTTACACTCTACGAACCCCAGTACTCTATTCTCTATCAACTTTAGCTCCTCCTTATAATCAGATAACAAAAAAATTCTCTAAAAGTCCTACAAAAAAAATCTAGTAAAAAAGGTCAAAAGTGAACGATTCATTAATATAATTCGTTATTTTCCATTATGAGCGGTTTTGTAATAATTTCAATATTTTTTTCTACGCTTGAACAATACATAGATATTAAGAAAATATTTAGTGAAATTTATCAACGCTCATTTAATAAATCGTTCCTCAAAATATTCAAATTCCTCCTTTCTTTAGGCCATAATCGTCTGTTTTTATTCCCGATCCCTCCATTGACTACTTGTAGTCATTAGACTTTTAGAAAAGGGATATTTCTATCCCTAAAACCATTCTACACCATTGACTACTTGTAGTCAATGGTTATTATTCATCATTTTGACCGTTATTTTTCCGATCTTCTAACCATTTTTCCAACAATTCAATATCTTCATCTTCAGACATTTCAATGAATTTTTTAGCAAATGATTTGGCTCTTATATAGGCAATAGTTTCCTGATTTTTTTCAACCCATTTTTTCCTAGCCTTTTTCATTGCTTCTTTTCTTTCTTCTTCTGTATTATATTTTCTCGGTCTCGCCATAGAAATCATCCTTTAAGTTTTATCTTCTACAGTATAATAACATTTAAATACATATTCGATTAAAATTCAATGTATCATAATATCCAATAGAATAATAAAATAAGATAGGTTTAGCCTATCTTACTCTACATCTATACTTTGAGTTTGTACATGAATATTTCTTTGGGATTCTGCTATACTAACAGCTTCCAATGATTCTACATTCGTCATTATTTTTTGATAAGTAATTACTTCTTTACGATTTTTCTTAAAGTAACTAGGATCAAGTTTACCTACCTTAGAATTATAAAGTAATTCGCATGATTCATTTATTTCAGACTCATGTAATTTCAAATATTTTGCCTGTTTGATTACTAACATCTTATACTTCTCATCAACATTTGGGCTATTAGGTGTCCATACTTTTGCACAATCTTTTGGCACAGGAATCATATTATTTATATGAAGTACTCCTAAAAAGTCCTTTTCTTCTCGATCACCATAAATCTTAAACACTGATTTATTAGTCAAAGAACGTTGATTTTCTTTTGCTGAAGCCAATGGTACATAATAATTTATTTCTTCATTTTTGTTAGAAATTTTCAAGTTTGATTTAAAATATAAACGTTGTTCTCGATAGTTGTTTTGGACACGATAGTCCACCTTTTTCAGCTTATTTATATAATCATCTGAAATTACATATAGCGTAGATTTGTTTGAGTTTGTATTCTTTAGATTCATTGGATCTCCCCCTTTCCAATGGATTATATATGCTAAGATTAACAGCCTATAATCTTTTTTAAAACTAATTGCTCTCATTTTACATTTAATTCATGAAAATATATTCACGTTTATGTAATTTTATTGGTAAAACACACTATACCTATCAAAACGGTATTATTCTACTTCCAATTTAACAAAATAGCAATCTAATTTGTTTGTATTTTTTTAACTGTCCTCTAACTAGTTTTGTATTTATCCTTAATTCAGTATACCTATATTTTGGGTACTTTTGAATAAAAATAAGCGGAAAAACAAATGTTTTCCGCCACTAAGAATTAAAATTCTTTCTTTATAACTTTGTTTTTATTATCAAAGACAAGATAAGCACTATATTTTTTATTGTCTTTACTTATAAAACCCGTTACTTTTTCTTTAGTTTTCCCATTTTCTAACAATTCTTTGACTGTTTTTGAACTTAAAGTTTTCCCACTATTATTTTTATAGAAAATAAAACTTTCACCTGTTGCTAATTCTTTTATTTCAAATACTTTTGCTTTTTCAACTATTTCATAACCATTTACTGTATCGTGTTTGCTCTTTTTATCGCCTTTTGGACTGTTCTTTTCAAACTCCATTACCACTTTCATCACATTTGGATCGAAAAGTAATCTTGCATTAAAAGCTTTTCCTTCTTTTGACTTAAAGCCGGAAAGGACTTTATCTGTACGATTATTTAGTAATAGTTCTTGAAGAACTTTTTTATTGATTGCTTTTCCTGATATATTTTTAAATATCACGAACTGTTCACCACTATTAATATTTAAAATAGAATAAACTTTTTTCTTTTCTTCCACTTGATAACTACCTATATCAAATTTATTTTGATTTACAGTCTTTTCTAAATAATCCGAAGTAAATTCTACTTTTTTCAAATCTGAAACAGTCTTATTGATATAGTTATAGATATTTCTTAAAAAAGCTTCCTGTGTATAGTTACCTTGCGCAATTTTCCCAAGTGATTCTTCCCATATCGCTGTATTTTCTGGTTTTCCAATCAATAGGTCTTTATTCTTTGTCAAATCCCATAATAAATATCCCTTTGGAGTAGGATAAACATTCGTGTTTTCTATCTTAATATATTCCCTATTTAGAAGAGTGTCTACAATATTAGAACGTGTAGCGGGCGTTCCTAGCCCTAATTTCGCCATAATACCGGTTTTACCTAATAATTTACCTTCAGTCAACCTTTTAGGTTCCTTAGTTAATTTATCAATAAATCTAATATCTATATTTATTGTCTCTTGTTCATGAAATTTAGGTAATGTTTCCTCTTTATCATCAGATTCATCTAAATTAGTATCTACTTGCTTCCAACCTAAAGATATAAGTACATTACCACTCGTGGTAAATTCTAAGCCGTTTACATCTAATGTGACTTTTGTATTTTCGTACTTGTAAGGTTCTGCAAACATTAGACACGCACGCCTAGTAACGATCTCATAAATATTTTTTTCATCTAATGTCAGATTTGCTATATCAGGAATATCCATTGTTGGTATTAGTGCATAATGCTCTAATACTTTGTCATTATCTACAAATCGCTTTTTAGGCTCTAAACAAGGTGTATCAATACTGATCCCTAAAACACTCTTATACACGTCTAAATTCGCTTTTAAATACTCAAATTCATTTGTAGTTATCAATTCACTATCGGTTCTTGGATAAGATAAATATCCACGATCATATAGACTTTGGATAATTTTATCTGTTTTTTTAGCAGAATATTTCCATTTTTTATTAGCGTATTCTTGAATACCACCCAAGCTAAACAATTTTTGTGGTTCTGTTTGCTTTTTACTAACCTCAATTTTTTTTATGATTCCAGTACTGGCGGAATCAAGGCCGAATTTTTTAGTGTCTTCTTCAAATTTTTCTAATTTAAAGTATTCAAGACTATTCTTAAATATTGCTTTTGGTTGCTTATCGGTTGTATGACATTCAATCGTTTTATATTTTTCCGGTCTAAAATTTCTAATTGCCAAATCGTTTTCAACCACAAGTGTGTTTACCGGTGTCTGAACTCGACCGAGTGATACCACACCCGATATACCTTTTTCTTGCAACTTTAATGAATACAACTCTGTATAATTCATCCCTACTAGATAGTCAGCAATTTGTCTAGCATTAGCTTCTTTGAAGTAAGAGATCGTTTCTTCAGAATTTCGCAGATTTTTAAATCCTTTGATAATTTCTTTTTGAACCAAAGAATTAATCCATAATCTTTTTATCGGTTTATTAAAAATCGACTGCTTGCATAATTTGAAAATATTATAAGCAATATTTTCTCCTTCTCTATCCGGATCAGTAGCAATTATTATCTCATCTGCATTTTCTAAACATGACTTCACTATTGAAAATTGTTGGTTTTTTCCTTTAGAGACTTCATACTTTAATTCATTGAATTTAGGTAGAAAAGGCAAATTATCTAAATGCCATTTATCTTTATTCGGTAGCCACTCATACTTTTCAGGTAATGATAATCCTACCAAATGACCTATTCCCCAAGTAACAATAGTATCTCCAAATATTTCACTTTTAAATTCATACTTCCCACTCTTTTTCGATAATTTTTTTCCGGCCAATGCTGAAGCAAATTTTGCTCCTTGATCTGGTTTTTCTGCTAATATAACTACTGCCATATACTTCCTCCACTTTCTTCAATTGATTTTTAACCAAAAGTACTTACTCTGACTGACTACTTGTAGTCGAAAGTAATATATCTCTAATTCTTGTAAATTTAGCATTACTTGTTCGTTCACAAGTTAAAGTTATTTTTGATCGATCAGGTAAAAATCGTACACTTTCTTTAGCCACATCTACTTCCCTTTTAGGTACAGGTTCACAACAATATTTTGTATTACTCCAAAACGAAAATTTTAACTTTCTTCCCTCAATCGTATCAACAAGTAAAATTATATTTCCTTTCTTCCCCCAATACCTACAGACAGTTTCACCTACAATTTTAAATAAACCTATTTCATCAGGAAATAAATACTCTTTTCTATCAATATCTACTATGCCTTTTTTAAAATCTGATTCATTATAAATCCCATCAATATTCATTAATAGCCCCCTTTTTATTTACCTGATATATATTAATTCTAACAAAAAAACAGCCAATATCAAACTATCAAAAAACAGAGTAGCTATCAGTCTACTTGTAGTCAAAAAACAAATTATTCTTTTCTTCTTTCTCTAATCTTCAATATATTTTTTATTCCGTTTTGGGGCTGAAATTTTCAAATACTCTTTATACTCTTTTTCATACTCACACAAGCAATCATAAACCTCATTCATATTCCCTCCTGAAGCTAGAGACAAAGCATACAAAAAAGAAATAGGCAAATCAGCTACCTCACGCTCTCTAGTAATCCAAGACGATAGAGTTCCTTGTTTAAATCCATATAACTCACAAAACACCTCAACAGATAAACCTAGCTTACCGATAATAAATACATTGATCGGGTGTGAGTAAACATATTTCTTAATTACCACAGAAAATCTTCCTCCTTCAAACATAACTGCATACGCAGTTGTAAGCTGTATTCCGTACACGTGGATTAAGGGAAAAGACACAAGTAAAAATAGTTCTATACACTCCATACATAAAAGAGAGTACTAACTACTAATCATTAGTATACGTTAAAACAGGAATAGGAGTGGGCAAAAACACTAGATATGTTAATTGGCAATTTAGCTATTTAAAAATCAAAAAAATAAATAGAACTCTAACCTGTATTAGCTCCTCTAATTGGCGCATGTTTGCTCTTTTCTCTTTCTTTCAGTATGTTCGCATGGAACGGTACTGTTTTGTCTTCATAACGTCTTAAAATCGTTTCTACGTGGCTGTTTGCTGTTCCTAATAATTCTAAGACAAATACTTGTTTATCTTTTTTATTCTGAATAACTGTACTTAATATTTTAGCTTCCACAAATTTGCTTGTTGCTATTTTAGTCGATCCATACCGACCACGAGACGTTTGTAATATCAATGTATTCGCCGTTCTAAGCTCTTTTAAAATCACCTTTAACGTAGATACAGGAATTTGTGTTTCTTCAGATATAGTTCCCATAGAGACACTTAAAAACAACTCATTTTTTTTCAATGATCTTTGTTTTCTTTCTAAGTAAGCTAATAAATCAGCTTTACTTTCTTCAAAATGACTATATTTTCGTTCTTCTCTAGGTTTAGCAAATTTCACCCAATTAGACGGATCGACACGATTCCCTTTACGTTTAACAGCTTGTCTATTTACATTTATTGAGTATTTTTCAAACTCGGTAGGTGTAGCATAATTTTCGATAATTTCATTGACATATGAACTTTTAGCACCTTTGTAATCGCCACGATAAGCACTTCTTATTGTTCTCTCAACTTCAGAATAGGACAAATCATTATTGAATTGAAGTTGATCCAATTGATCCATACACTCGCCAATAGATAAGCCACTTGATTTACATGCCAGGGCTAAGGTAAAAATAGTTTTATTTCTATCTCCTTCAGCAATATCCGTATGAATTAAAAAGTCGTACCATTTAGTATCAATTTGTCGTTTAGACCCTTTCTTGCCAGTAGAATTAGGAGCTAATAATGACAAGTTAGACCTCTTTAAAGCATATTCTTTTTCTTCAAAGTCTTTTGACCATTTCAAATACCCTTCAAACGTATCTACGAAATTAGGTTCATAATGTACAATATTTTTTTTAGTTGGAAATCTAAAAATACCAAAATGATTACAGCCCATATCGACTTGTGGTAAACGATTTTGGATAGATTTTCTGATATTTTCTGATATTCTTTTAGCAACTCTCAAAGATTTAAAATCATTTGAATTAGAAATATAGCTTGCCTTATCAAATGAATCAGTTTCTTGGTTATAGTTTTGAATCAGAAAATAGCAATGATAACCTTTTGGCGTATCTACAATCAGTGTAGGCAATAACCCTTCTTCCAATAGATAAAGAACTAGTAAATTCAAATCCGTTTTCTTTTCTCCTACTGGATAGTCAATATCTGCTACAAAAGTATTAATCTGAATTAAGTTAGCTTCTTTGTGACCAAAAATTGTTTTGTTTTCACCGCCACCAAGCCATGAATACACGTTAGGAGTCCAGTGTGTTAATACATCTGAATCTTCCAAGACACGATCAATAGAACGATATATAAGACCTTTAGTCTTTATCATGTTTGTTTTAGAAGTAAATCCGGCAATAGCACCAATCTTATTGCTATTCTTTTTAAAAGCAACTAGATTTTTGCTATTAAACTGTTTAATTCCATTTTTAAGAATTTTAGCTAAAACGTCCGCATACTCGCAACTATTCAACATTGCACTTTCTCCTTGCTATCAATTTTGAATAGCAAAAAAGACATAGGGTAACTTTAGATTCCGTAATAAGGAGTCCTAAAATTACACTATGTCTTTAGAGTAAGCACTTAAATGCTAAACTTTAAACGTGCAAAAATTAAAATGAGTTAGTAGCTCATCTTGGTGGACTTCGTGGATTGCCAAATCGCTTTTCTTACTACAGAAGTTCCATTAAATAAGATTGGTAGTCTTATTTAATTATCTTTTTCGCTATTTTTTTCGTTACATTCATACATAGTAGAGAGTCTGTAACTAACTTTTCTACTAGAATTTTTTAGTGTTCCTTTGGCTTCAGAACTAATACCAACATTATAAGCTAATAGAATTACTTTTAACAAGAGTTTTTTTTAAAAGATTTTTACCCCATCACTTTTACTTGATTTATAACATAAGTATTTTTATCAATAATTTCATGAATGCAATATCTTATTTTTAAAGTATTTATTTTTTTCAGTGTTGTTTCGTCTTTGGGAAAAGGCAGTTTCCAAATTAGAATACATCCTGATTCAGTATTAAAAATTATTTCAGTTTCTGAAATATAGTACTTACTTTTAACAAGTTTAACATTACCTATTTTTACGATCTCATCTATTTGATCTCCTACGTTATACATTTTTGTTTCTCCTTTCTTGATATACATATTATATCACCTTGACTACAAGTAGTCAACTTGGAATAAAAGAAATAGTCTACTTGTAGTCATGTTTTCAATTGGAAAAAAATTTATTTAAAGATTCTTTTAAGGAAACGCTTAAACAATATTTCTTAGCTTTTTTACTTGCAAATTCAGGAAAATGACTGTATAATCATTTATATAAATTATGAAATAAAGACTTCGTGGATTGCCAAAGATTTTTCTTACTACGAACAGTCTTACGAGTCAACGATTGTTGGTAGCTTTCGTTGGCTCTTTATTTTTGCCACAAAAGACTACTTGTAGTCTTTTGGAATTTCATTTTCAGGCTACTTGTAGTCAAAAAAAAGGAAAGACATTTTCATTGTCTTTCCTTTTTTTTACGATCTTTCGTTAGTCTTCTGTACGGCCCAATCGTTCTTATACTTTCTTTTGAAGGCGTTCTTCTTTCAGATAATGTTTTTCTGTACACTATGTTAGTGAACTTCAGCAAATTCATCTTCTGCCCCCTGTTCACTAAGCTGTTTTGGATTCCAAACTAGTTCATAATCTCCAAAGAAATCTTTCAAAACCATAGGTTCATTATTAAATATTGCTCCTGTGTCGTACAGGCTCTCCTGAAGAGTTTCGTTATAACTACCAGTTAAAAATACTTCTTTACTTCTATAGATATATTTATCCCACTTACTATCCATTTTAAATAAAAACAGCTCAACATTTTTTAAATTTCCATAAGGTGTTTTTAAACAATAGCTTTCTTTTTGAATATCAGAAAAGACTTGCTTTACAATATGTTTAAACAGCATTTTTTCAGCTATATTACTAACTAAATATAGGAGTAAAAATGCACCAAGTTTAGTTGTCGTATTATAATAATTTTGAAAATGAATTTCATGCTCATACAGGCTAAGTAGAAATAAAACTGTGCCCTGTCTACAAATGATTTTTATTCCTTTTTGAAAAGGCTTCAAATAATTAATATAATTGTCATTTGTTGACATCATTATTTTTCCTACTTGTAAGATAAATAAAGCAAAAATAAACAGGCTGAAAGCAAGACTTCCTAAAATATTTAAGGCTTCTTTCACCTCTAATGATTCTTTTAATCGATCAGTTCCGGCGAACAGTTTATAAAAGCTATAAGCATTGCTCCATCCTACTCTAGCAATGAATAGCCAGACCAGATAACCTAAACAACTAAAACTAATTTTCAGCCCTCTCACTATATCTAATTGAAAAATGAGTCTAAATTCCGGCTCTCTATACATACTTTTAAATTTAACAATTTCTTTTTTCAATCCGAGCGATAACGACTCTTTGCCTATTTTTTTACTCATTTTACTCCCCTTAAACCGCTTCATCAGCGATTTCTTTCTCATAAAGTGAATAAAAAACAGACAATTTAATTGGCTCTAAATATTCTAAAGTTGCTTCAGGGATTCTTTTACTGTCTTTAACCGCAACATAAGCTGAATCATTAAAATAAAAAAATTTTTCTACATTACTTTTTGCACTAAAACCATCATAAAAAATTCCAAAAAGTTCTTTACTACGTTTTTTTGAAAATGGATTCACCAGTTCAGAAACACGCTTTGAAATTTTTTCTAACAACTCTTTATTTCTTCTATAGAATTTACTATTTTTATTGATTCCTTTTAAATCTTCTCGACCACTAATACTATTTTTGAATGTAGTTACTTTATTTCTACTATAAAATTTTCCATATATTGATACTTCTAAAGTACCATCTTGCCATACCACTAAATGATCTATATCTATAGGATCACTTAACTTACTGATTAAATCAGCAACACCATTTTCTAAAATGTAATCTAAATTATTATTTAATACTCTCGACTTAACGTACTCTGATACGTTAGAATTTTTTAGTGCTTTATAAATAGCTGTCATTCTTTATTCTCCTTCGTAGCCTTTTGATCTACGAATTTAACTACCCTTTTTCTATATACAACCCTCCTCATTCAAAATTAGATAGTCAAGACGCTTAACAAGACTACATTTCTATTTTGTATGATTTACCGCTATAATTCAACCTCAATTAAAATTTATTTCGTGCCTAACGATTTAAATATTCAGTTACTTTCTTTATTAAAAACAGCAAACTATAAATGATAATAAAATCAAACACTATTAAAATCATACTTGATATTAAAGCTTTATTTGTTAATGTTGTAACCCCAATAGTAATTACTATTAAGTTTGTGATTATAATTCTACCAATATTACTATTTTCATTCTTATGAATTAGTAAATCATAGACATCAAATACAATAATACAAACTGTTAAGAACAATATAAATATTACCTTATTGTTATATACAAATTCAGTTGATTTTCCTATTAAGTATAAAACTAAATAAATTAGCTCCCACATATTCTCACTCTTTAATTCGAATTTTCATATACGCAATTCTCCTGTGATTCTTCGTAGACCTGTTTAATAGAAGCTGTTTTACCTAACCCCATTGCACCTAAAATATACTTATTATTGGCGCATGTTTTATGGTATTCCACTGCTTCACATTCGTTCTCCATTTTGTTTACTTCATCAAACCCAATCGCAGACAACTTCTTTTATCTCTAATTTCATAAAAAACACCTTCCTGTAGATAATTAATTAGCACTCATGCTTATCAATTGATTCTTGAATGGTATTGCAAGGAAAAGTATTAAATCCGCTTTCGTCGCATTCTAACGTTGTATACTGTGGCGTAAGAGAACCATCGTCTTCAACAATTATTGAAAAATAATCGACTCCGTTCTCCGATACAGCTCGCTCAAAATAATAAACTCCTTCAATTGGAAGTTCCCCAACTCGGAATAAATCTGCATTAAACCCTTCCTTGTGCAACATTTCTCGGACTTTAAGAATATGTTCCTTTTCCAATGATTCTGGCATTTCTGCAATACTATCTTTTGTCATTAATTTTCCAGAAAATAATCTCCAGTTATTAATATATTTTTGAGCCATTGTCTTTCCCCCATTTTTAGTTTTTATCATTAATTGAACACCACACATCCGCCTTCACTGGCTATTTCAAAAGCCTTTTTGAAGTCCAATCAACTATCCTTCCAATGATCTATATTAGAGATTCCCCAATATAACCTCTTTTATTTAGAAGCTTCTTTGTATAGTTGTACACCTTAAAAGTTTGAAACAGGCTTAGAATCCTTCTCTCGTAACATTGATTTCTCAAAGAACTTAAAATCAATCAGATTCACTTATTCTTTTCTTTATTCTATAGACTAAATTTCTATTTGTTCCTGTTTTTTCTGCAATTCGCTTAATCGGAACACCTTCTCCAAGCATTCTTACTATTTCATTATAGATAAACCTCTTTTGTGGATTCTTTGCAGTAGAAGAATATTCGTAGGGTTTTCCTTTATAGACTCCTTTCTTCTTCGCGATTGCTATTCCTTGTTTTTGTTTTCTCTTAATTTCCTCTCTCTCATTTTGAGCCGTCCAAGAAAAAATGTTAATTACTAAGCTCCTAACAAGTTTTTCTAAGTTTGGATCACCAAATTTGGTATCTAAAATTGGTAAATTCAAAACCATTAAGCCCATACCATTTTTATCTATGAAAGATACTGTTTCTAGTATTTCATCAGAATTTCTTCCTAAGCGTTCAAGCGATTCAAAAACAAGCGTATCTCCTTCTCTGACAAATGATAACATTTTATTGAACTCTGGTCGTTCTGATATGTTACGACCAGATTTTTTTTCAGCAAATATTTTTTCAACACCAATTTTTTTAAATTCTTCAAGCTGTCTTTCCAAATTTTGATCGTCTGAACTGACCCGTGCATAGCCTACTAACATATTTAACACCTACAACTTATTTTACTCTAGTTATCAACTAGGAATTTTTTAGTGAATCTAGTCGATTCTTAAATAAGTGAATTTAGGGAAGTAGTTCAGATTCAACAAACTCAACAAATTTTTTATCCTCTTCAGGCAATCTATATTCGATTTCACTATTAATTAACTTTTGAATCAAAGTGAATAGACAAGTAGTTGAGTATACCTTATTTATATAATATGGTGTTTTTAATCCAAAAAGATCGGAAGTTAAAAATTGTGACATTTTGTATAACGTCTTTTCATCAGTAAAAAGTTCAGATACTTTCCCATCATTTATGACCACACCAAATTTCGTTAAATAGTAGAATTTTGCATATTCCAAATCACTATCATGACATATATCTTCTTCTCTTTTAAGAAGCTTTTCATAAAATGGTATTTTCATTCTGAACATATGTTCTATATCAGGCATTTTAGTTTCAAACCAAGCTTTATTATCTATTAATTGTTCAAATACTACTTTAGTGAATAATGTAGGTTCTATATCATAAGGGTAAAAATAACTTTCAATCTTACTTTCGGTAATTATTTTTTTCTGTATAGTTTCTTCTATTATTTTAATAAGAAATTCAGCTTGGTGGTATTTATAATTTCCCCATTGATTTGTTGTTCGTAAATTATCAATTTTTCTAACACCAAACCATATCAGCGAATAAATTTGTGAAGGAGTGTAATCTCTTCCAATCTTGTTAAAAAAATCAAAATACTTATCATTATCTCTTTCTTCTGAATACATGAAGCTAAATTCTTGCATTCTTAACTTTACTAATCTTATCAATTCTTGAATTACTGTATATCTCCATAGTTCTTTCACTTCATATCCTACAAGAAGAATTGATTCATTAGGATATTTTAAGGAATCAAATATTATATTTCCACTTTCACCTTGTGGAATATCTATGTTCAACCGATATTTTACTTTTGAAACATAAAAGACTTTTGGAAAGTCAGCATCTTCAAAAGCGGATATGGGACTATCAGGAGATACTATAATAATTTTTTCTCTAATTAACCTATTTAAGATTTCTATATAGAACGCCTGATCTTTTTCATCATGATAAATTTCAAATGCAAAATCTTCATCTTTTGATTCCACACGTAGATATTGCAAAAGTGTACTTAGTTCTATTCTGCTCTTTAAAGATATAAAAAAATGATTTTTCTTTTCGATCCCACCATACCATTCTTTTATTAGCCTTTGTTTTTCATTTTCATTCATAATTTCACCTCTGATTTTATCCTTTTATGTTACACCCTTACGTCACACCTATAAAACCTATTATATCACGTTTCCCTTTATGCAACAAATGGGTATACCCTTACGTAACATATAAACCAAAAAAATAGTCTTAGCATGTAACTAAGACCTAAAAGATATGCTAACCCATTAATATTTAAAAATTATTTATCTACACATTTGAGAACTTTGTTGTTTTACATGGTTCTAAAACCATCATCTAAACCTTCTTTGAACTTATTCTATTTGAGAACTTTGTTGTTTTACATGGTTCTAAAACCTCAACAATATTCGTCCTTCCGTCTGGTCACACAACTTGACGGAGTTCACCCTTCAGTGAGTGGGGTTTCCCTCACTATTTCGTTGCCAAATCAACGTTTTCTCTACTTATCTATAACTATTTCCAAAATATTACTATATCTATTTTTGAGTACTATGCTATTTTATATGATTCCAAAGCCTTGTCAACTTTTTGGATATACTCTTCTTTCGTATCATTTGAGAACCATGCCATTTTATATAGCTCCAAAACTAATCGTAGTAGCATCATTGTAAAATATTTATTTGAGAACCATGTCGTTTTATATAGCTCCAAAAACTCAACAACATTCATCCTTCCGTCTGGTCACACAACTTGACGGAGTTGACCCTTCAGTGAGTGAGTGTCCCCTCACTATTTCGTTGCCAAATCAACGATTTTTTATTTTACATACTTTTAACTTCTATTCCGTATCTTTTTCCTTTATTTATTATTTGTTCTTTCAACTGATAATAAGCCCATTCCCCATAACTTTTATCTGGTTCAGAAATACAAATTATTTGTGCCTTATTGCGAATAGCTGTTTGAACAATTTTTGCTGAACATTGATTATTATAAGTCTTAACAAAATTACTTTCTCTTTTCTTTATGGCTTCCCATCTATCTTGATCTAATTTTCTTTTTCGACCATGACCGCCTTTAGAAAAAACTCCTCGGCTCTGCTCTCTTGATTTCATTGCTTTAATTTTATTTTTGAAGTTACTTATATATTTGCTGTCACCAAAATCAATCACAGATTTATTATTAACTAAGCATTCACCGCTACACAAATCGGTAAACTTTATGGTTAACTCAGAACCTTCTTTAAATTCTAGCTTATGATAATCTTTTTCAAAAGAAATTGTTAGATTAAAAAACAATTTATTCCCTTCAAAAATTAGGTTACTTTGATTTAACTTGTATTTACCGTCCATAATGTATTCCAAAGTTAAAGCGCTATCTCTCGCTTTTCTCGGTTTGCTACCTAAATTTACTTTAAACCTAAATCCTTTAGGTAAAGAGATATAAAACTTGTCAGCTTTATGAATCTTAATATCCCGACCTCTGAACGGTAACAATCCATATTTACTTTTATTTCTATAGACTCTAGGTGTTCTTTGACCAGTAACAATTCCAACAAAATCATTGCCAAAATCCTTACTGGCTTTCATATTTGCTGAATCAACAAAATCTCCAAAATCAAAGTCTAATTTTTTTGCTACATCTCGTGTTCTCGTTTGATTCTTCAATCCTATTGCTTGCGTTAATATTTCTCTCGCTTCTTTATTTTTTTCATTTCTCAATTTAGATAATTCAGCTTTTGCTTTATCAAGTTTTTTTTGATCTTTTGGATCAATATATGCTAACTTTTCAATCCTATTTTGAATACTTTTTTCTCTCTCAACATAGCCTTGATCCATTTCTTTGATCGCATCTTTTATCAGCTCTTCAAACATCAACTGTCTATATACTATATTCAGCGCTTTTACATATTCTCTACTATTTTTCCAAAAAAACCCAAAAAAAGAATCTCTTTCCTCTTGTGATCCATCAACATATACTTCTATTTTTTTAGTCATAGTTATTATTGTCAATTTTAGCACCTCATTATTATGTATCTGGTATATAATAATACTAACATATTTATTAGACCATAATCAACAATCAGTTGTCTACTTGTAGTAATCATTTTAAAAACAAGAACTAAAAATAATATATTATCCCTTCTGGCTACATGTAGTCATTCTATTTAAAAAATAAGAAGTGCTTTCGCACTCCTTATTAAATTTATTTACTATTAACTGATTCAGCTACATCTTCTTTTATTCAATTTCAAAATCAGTTTTTTTTATACTTCTATCTCTGTTTACTTCCATGCCTGATAGCTCGCTATCAGTTTTTCCTAAAAGCTCACCTACACTATTAATATATGCCAATTTACAAGAATTTCTTTTTTTATCTTGGCCTACTAATTCATCTTCAGGTACTCCTGTAGAAAAACTAATTGCTAGAATCCGTTCCTTGATTTCATTTTTATGGTTCATATAAAAATCATCAACTTGCTCTGCTTTAAAAAAACGATCACTAATAAAATCATCACTTGCTAAATATATTCTTTCAAGGGTTTCTTTTGGACTCAACCCTTCTTGGGATATATCCTTGATAATTTGTTTGCTTATAGGAATTTCAGCGTTTTTCTCTTGAATAGCTTTGGGAACCCAATTATATTCTTGCGTATTATTGGCTACAACTGTATGATTTTCTTTAACATAAATATAAGAAAACTCATCTGAATTATCATAGATACTTACATTATCAAAATATTTTTCTAACTCTGCTAAGTTTCTTAAAGAAAATTCGTATCGTTTCCTTATTACATCTTCGGGCACACCGTGACCACCTTTAGCAACACGGATTTTAACCCTTTCAATCGCTCTTTCTGGTGAATCTAGTCCTATATAGATTAAAAACGATTCATAACCTAATTTTTTAGCCTTTAGAAGTCTCATTTTATCGGGATATGGATTACCACCAAAAGTCGTTTCATGGTGAAAAGATTTTCCTTCTTTAAAATGACCTTTGATCTCTCTTAGAACTTCACGCATACTTTTGTTTATGTCTGCTTGTTTTTTCCAATTTCCGCCAAAACTTCTCAAAATTTCATCTGCATTAATTCTATCAGTATCAAGTTCTTTTCTTTTTAAATTTTGAACTTGATAAATAGTAGACTTACCGGCGCCGTTAACGCCCCCAACAACTACATAATACGGTTTTTCATTTTCTAAACTCATATTTTAAAGTCTTTCTGATTAATTACTTTTTTTTGATCTACTCGTGTCACAAAACTAGAAAGTGTAAGGTAGAAAGTCCTTTCTTCCTCACTTTCTGCATTTTTTAAGGCTTCATGAAAATCATCTACAGTCATATTCAAAACATCAGGATACATTTTCTTTAATTCTTTTACAGCCTCTGTCATAGCTCTCATTCCCTTCTTATTAGTCTTTATTAAAGTACTCTGCTTCAGCTTCTAGTCTATCTTTCAAGTCTTTTAAAACAACCGTAAGTATATGATCTTCACCATTTTTTTCAATTGATTGCTTTATCGCTTCATCTAACTTATCTAAATAGTCTTCTATAATTCCTAAATTGTTTACTTCGATAAATCGGAAGTCCGGTAAATTTTTCATCCGAATACCGCCTTTAGGCTGTTCCTTTACAAATAAAGATTTGTAATCATTATATTCATTCCCATTAATAACCAATTCTTTCATAGGCTCTAAGTGGATAAATTTACGTGAAGCATAGTCTTTCATAATAATCTCTCCCAGTAGAAAATCTTCTTTTTTCTATTATATCACGTTCTCAAAGCGTTGAGTTATTGGATTGTTTAAACCATCAAGACACATCATGCTGCATTTTTTCATCACTACCGGTGCTTTTCCGATTGCTTTAACTACCGCTACATTAGCTAACAAACTAATTACTTCTCCCTCGATAAGCTCTCCGCTCCCAATAACAACGCCCTGTACTTCCATACCTACTTTAAACGTTTCTTTTTTATTTACCATTATTCCGCTCTCCTTCCATGACTACTTGTAGTCATTTGGATATTTTTTAGGGGAACGGTTTTCCGTTCCCTTTCATCAAATAGAATCCTTCATCATTTCAACAAATAATTAACTTTCAGTGTAAAAAAATTCTTCGTAATTACCATCATGAAAAATATCCCATCTTTGTTCGTCATTCTCACTGAAGTAGGTAAAATAATATCTGACAGTATCTAACTTATTTAATTGCTCTCTGGTTTTGTAAATACAATCCAAGTGATCTTGCATTCGATCTGACCAAAACATTCTTGTCTGCTCCATCTATTATCTCTCCTTTTTATTAAATCAAGGGTTTGAGTCTTTGACTACTTGTAGTCTATGGCTATATCATACAGGAATGACTACTTGTAGTCAATAGTTTTCTTTAGTTTAATTAACTGTCTATTCGTAGCCAAATAATGTAAAAAAACGCCTAGTTTACACTAGACGTTTAAACAATTCAATAATTCTTCGTTATACCCCATTAAGGGTTGAACTGCTTTAATACTTACTTGATCGTCTTCTCTAACGGCTTCTATGCTTACCCCTTTTGTATATTGGCCATCTTTCTTATCCGTCCAAATTTGATAATAAGTAAGCCCATATCGTTCAATAATCTCAAAGAGAATAGTTATTAATTTTTTTTGTTTAAATTTTGGTAATTCAATACGCAATGATTTTTCTTGAATATCGAACTCTGGATTTTTATTTTTAAGTTGTTCTTCAATAATCATATAGTCTGTAGACGTCTTATCTAAATCAATTAATGAATCTGATAAGATTGCTATTGTATCGTTCATAACACATCAACTACTTTCTTCTTGTTATTCCATTTCATATACAGGAGTATTAAGAGATAATTTATGTGTGAAGTTCACGATTTTTGATACATCTTCTAACTTGAAGCGTTTAAAAGCTTCTTTTCCTCTTGTTAAATTATCATTCCAATCAAATCCCTCTCGCAAAGGTACATCGACTTTTACTTCACTGATTCCTATCCCTTCTCTTCCAATTCCTTTTTCTTTAAATTCAGTTTCAATAAAAGTACGTCCGGCTTTATCATTATCAACACAAAGGACTGTTTCTGAAGGCAATGATTTAAACTTATTATAATGCTCTGTAACCCCATGCAATACATTACCTACCTTTAATCCATTCATGCTAACAAACGTAGCATTTTCGGCTTTTTCTGGCTTTTGTGTAATGTACGACATCAAATCTATTTCACTTTCAAAAAAATACATTTTATCTGGTTGACCAAAAGTTACGTTAAATCCTGAATACTCTTTAGAGTTTTCTTGTATTTTTTTCCATGTAACATCCTTTTGTTTGCCTTCATGAAAAAATTTTCTAGTTCCTTGTTCCGTACACCCAACGATTTCTTGATCTTTTTTCCATAAGAACAAAACATTTCCTTTTTTATCTTGTTTAATTAGTCCTTTAAATAAAAAATCTTCCACTAAAGCTGTATCGATTCTTCTCTCATTTACTAAATAAGACTTTGCAACAGATACCGGCACTTCATTTTCTTTCTGATATTGGTACGGAGCTTTTTTCACTTTTGTATTGAACGAATGAACTTCATAATCGCTATCTTCAAGTTTCTGTTTTGCTTCTTTAAATGAACAATCATAGTAGGCTTTGATAAAATCAAAAATATCTCCCCCTAAATCCTTTGAGTTCCATTTAAAAAGGTTTTTGCGATCACTGATTACACAAGAATCATGATCTTCTAATCTATAGTATTCCCTTGAATCTTGCTTTAAACCTATCCCATTTTGTTTGCAAAAATCAACGATACTTACTTTTTTTGCTTTTTTCAAATCCAAACAAAAACCCCCTTTACTAGACCATCACTAGTAAAATTACGATAAGGTACACTTGTATTTTTCATAATAATCCTCTGTACAGAAAATAAAGTTTAGCCCATCCCTAAGAGATAACTCCCAAAAGCCTATCTTCTTGCTCTTTTTTTCTCTAATTATCTTTTTTCTAATACTTTTTCCGTACTTCAAAGCCATTTTAAAAGCGATTTGTACATCTTCACAAATTACAAAATGACTATTATTAATTTGACGATATTCACCTTGCGTTTCTAAAAAATTTCTATTTTCTTGTTCTATCATTCATTTATCTACTCCATTTCAAATTTTGTTGTATTTTCAAAATTAGTCAATTTCAAAATCTTATTCTCCATTTCTTCAGAAACAGGTGGTATTTCAAACGTATCATTTTCAATTTCATTATAAATTTCTCTCATTGCACCGTTGTAAGCCATGATAGACGTAGCTTTTTTGTATTCCGTAGAAGAAGTATCTACTGGAAAACCTAGCAGTTCTTCTTTATCGATCTCTAACTTTTCGGATAAATTTGTCAATTTCGTTTCAATTTCTTCTTTATGACTATCATAAAATTCATTAATATCACTATCTAATGCTAATCTGGAAACTGGTTCTTCCATGTTTTCTAAGTATTCAATGCGCTCTTGCCAAGCTTGTTTGTCATAATAATTAGTTGTTTCTAGCTCTTGCTCAAAATCTTTTATCACAACTTCTCGAATGGGAACTTCCGAAACCTTATGCCCAACAAATTTATCTGTCATGTCCTCACTACTTTCTAAGCTATTCCGTTCCTCGTTTAAATCGTGAATAGTTTCAATCTTTACTTTATCAGGCTGTAACACTACGATAACTACATCCTTTTGTCTTAACTGTTCTTCCGCAATAATATGTGTATATTTCCCAACGTCATAAAATGCCTTAGCAGTAGCTTCATGATCTCCAATTGTATTTCCAATGTCGTTAATCAAATCTACGTCATTTTCATTCTCACTAAGAGAAGCAATCACTTCTCTTTTTACAACTTTTTCTCCGTAATAACTAACATCATTGTAATCATTTAAAATATCATTACTTTCTTGTAATTTATCTATTACTTTAGAAAGCTCTTCATCAGTAATAGTGCGTTCATTCATAGAAATCGGCTTCTCTAATTCAACATTTACTTCATATACGAAACCATTATTTCCGTTACTACCCTGTTCAGCGTACATTGTAGCCATTTCTTTATTAGGTGTTAAGTACACACCAAATCCATTAGCTGTTCCGTTTAAACCTTTATGATCTAAACTAAATTCATCAAATTTATTCATACTTCCATGAAACAGGCGATAAGTTCCGCCTGTTTCATAATTTTGTTCATTACTCATAATTTTTTCACTCCATTTCAAAAGAACGTTCTGCTGTTTTTACAGTCGGCTTTTCCAAGTTAGAATTTTCTGGTATCTTGAAAGTTCCTTCATCCATTTCATATTTTACTTTAGTTGCAACCAATTTATAAGCTACCACTGAAGCCACCTCTTTATATGACTCATTGTCTATTGTATCTCTTAAATTTGTTCCTGACACAGATTCAAAATCTGTAATCGTATTTTCGATTTCTTGTTTATGAGATTCGTAAAAATCTTCCGCAGTCATACAAGAGTTTAATTCTTTTACATCATTAATATTTGTTTGGTTTTCAATTTCTTCTTGCCAACATTTTTCATTATAGTAATTGTTAGCATTTTCAGATAGATTATAAACCGCTTCATTTATAACAACTGATCTTAGCGGTTCGCTTAATTTTAACGTATCATTTTTTAGTTCATGATTCTCGCAAGCTTTCAAACTTTCTACAACAAACTTTTCAACATAATCACAATTTTCAGGTGATCGATCTAATAATAAACGATCATTTTTATTTTCACTTGGATTCTCAAAAACTACACCATAAACATCACATACATCAAATTGTTTCGTATCTGAATAATATGTCACATAGTTTTCTCCTATTTTAGCTGTAACATCATAATTGCTATGAGTAAGCTCAATAGAATTTTCTCCATACTTTCCTCTATAATAATCCACCATCGCTTCTAAATAACTACCGTGGATTGTTCTATCCGGATCGTTAATTGTACTATCGTAGAAATTATGAAATTCTAAATCTGATTTTTGTTGTATCTGCTCTTTATTCTCATTAGGAACAAAGGAATTTTTTAGTGCATTAAATGCTGTTTGCTGTTCTTCCAAGACTTTCTTATCAATCGTACTTATAAAATCAATAGACGTTTCTCTAACTTCTTGCATTATCTGTCTAAAGTTTTTTGGATCAATTTTTTCATTATTTTTAGTCCAATTTGCAATATAAGGAATAGTAAAGTCTGACGTATCAATACCGTAATTGTGACAAACAATAAATGAAGTCATTTCCGCTTGAAACTCTTTAATCGGTATTGAGTAGGAAGAACCGTGTTCATTCTTATTGTGAAGCTTTTTGTGAGCCAATTCGTGAATACTGGTAGTAAGATTTTGTGTTCTGCTATTTCTTGAATTTAATACAATTTCTTCCCTACCATCAACATATTGAATATATTCACCTCTAGCGCTTCCCATTTCACCTCTACCAGACTCATTCATATCTTTTATAGATATATTCATAGATTCGGCCAAATGATTTACACCTTTTTCTAATTGACTAACACTTAATTCACCATCAATATTAAAATTCCATACCCTGTTAGGAAATATTTTTGGCAAATCAGCTTCAGTTGCATTAGTTTGGGAAATATCAAATACGTAACCCTTCTTAAAATGCTTGATCTTTTTGCTTCTTAATTCTCCATTTTTGATTTTTTCTTTTTGCTCGCTTGTCGCTTCTTTTAACGTCTTTTCCTCACCATTTTCATCAATAAAAACCGTTACCGGAGCATGCGCATAAATGCCTATCCCTTTTTCTTTCGCTTTAACTTGAAATCCTAGTTTTTTCCAACCATCATAACTTGCTACAGCAATTGCTCCTTCAAATCCCTCATCGATCAACGATAGGTTTAAAGGACTGTAATTGTGTATTTTAGACATGAACTTGGCAAACTCGATCATATCTTCAGGGTTAGACTGATATTGCTCGATTTTGCTGTTGGAAGCCTTAATTAAATCGTCTAGCTCTTTTTGTTTTTGCTCTTTCGTTTTCGGTTTCCAGTTTCCTTTTTTATAGGCCATCTTCTATCTCCTTTCTTTTTTAGGTAAGTTAAATTACCTAATTAAATTATACCAGATATATAAAAACTCTTCTATCTAATTTAACTGACTTAATGCAAATAAAAAAGAGATAAGATAGTTATAGTAACCATCTTATCCCTTCTTATTTTACCATCTACTCAACTATACTTACGTTTTTACCTTTACTATCTAATTGAACTTTGTTATCTTTAGAAGCTACTTTAGTAAGCAAAAGTTGATCCAATTCATCATTAGAATATCCCGAATAAAAATTATCTAAAACTTTCGTTGTGGCAACTGGAATTGACAACTTCAAATCCATACTAGTAGGTTCATAAGATAATTCTCCTTCAGACGAAACTTCACCAAAACTATTTAAATTCCAAATTGGACTATCTAAATATTTATAAGATAATTTAACGGTTTCCATTGAAGGTGATTTGTTTTCATTATCCATTTTAATTGTTGCTGATACCTTTTCCCACTCCGGTTCTGAATATTGAACACCATCGATCTCTTCTATATCCGCCTGTATTTTAGGTATACTATCTTGAAAATCAGCAATTTTTTGGTCATTTTGAAACTCTTGTTTTTCCTCATTTTCTAATTCTGTTTTTACAGAATCTAAAGTAGCATTGTAGCTATCAATATCGCTTTTTTTCTTATCATTAAACTTTTGTTTATCAGCGTTCAATGCTTGTTCTATTATTTCTTCATCACTCATTTTAGAAACTTTTTCCAATGTAAGCTGTTCCATATCCGTTTTAAATACTTTTGCTTTGCCATCTTTAGTTTGGATCACCGCTTTTACATATTCGTTCTTATCAATAGGCGTTTTATTTTTACTACTTGTTTCGACTACCAACCAACAACGTGAATCTTTTTGTTCTGCACTATCTATGAATGAGATATTATGTGCTTCATTTGACTTAGCACCAGCTTCTTCTTTACCACATGCAGATAATAATAGCGCAAAACTAAAAATCATAGGTATTGTTGCAATAACTCTTAACTTTTTCATTTATAAGCACCTCTTTTTTATCGGTCTGATACATAATTTCATATTATCATATTTTTATTCCAATACACAGATACTCTTAAGATAATTGCCTGTAGAAAAATATAGCAAAAAACAAAGAACCAAATAATCAGTCCTTTGTTTATCACTTTTTTTAGTTTTCCATTATGTCTACTTTATTTTTTTTAAACTTTTTACTCATGGGATCGTTGAAAGAAAGGATTTCATAGTCGTACTCCTTATCTACTTTCCAATGATAGAAAGAAGGGTTATCTTCAGAAGCATATTCTGAAACACAATTCATTACCAACAAATTTAATAGATCGTCAGAAACACTAGTGATTTCAGCTATTAATCCACGAGTTACTCCTTGATTAAACCTAATAATACGACCTACTAAACTACTATAATCTGTATCAACAGTGCTTTTTGTTAAATCTATTTTTTTAGCTTCTCTTACTCCCTCTTGGTACGCATGATCCACAGATACCGGTGGAGTATTAGTACTATAACTAGAAAAATCTTTACTATATTTATCAAAGGATTCTTCTACAGCTTTTGGAATCAAAACCATTACTTCATACCGTTCGGCCAAAACAGAAATTTGTTCCTCGAATCGTTTTTGCAGACCTACTAAAAATCCGGATATATAGCTTGATTTCACACTTTCTGTTATATATCTACTTCTTTTCATATCAGTATCTTGATACCAGTTTTTTATATATTGATTAGTATGGAATACAATAACTTCATACGCTAAAAAATACATTTCCTTAGCTAACTCTAAATCACTTCCGAATCCATAAAATACTATTTTACTTTTACTTTTCCTCTCTCCTTTTTCCTTTTTACTATTGTAAAACATTTTAACCCTAAAATTCTCGGCTATTATTGATCCTAGCGATCGTTCCCACCAATATAGTTTCTTATAGATCGTTACTGACTCTTCACCGATTGGTTCTATTTCATCTTCAGTATCGAATACATCATTTTTATCTATTTTATATTGCAACATAAGCCTTTGTGCTAAAACGAAAGCAGATTGACTCTCTTCATCCTGATTTTCATCTTTCGCTATTGCTAAAAGCCCTTTTATTTTCTTTATAATTTTTGAATACTTCTTGTCTTCCATTTTCTTCACCTACCAAGTTTAATTATATATTTTCACCTCTCAAAACCGAAAAGACTACTTGTAGTCTTTTTAGCTTAAATTAAAGGAAGTACAATAACTTCCTTTAACTTCTTATGTCTTATTACTACAAAAATAGCTTAACACACTTGACTACAAGTAGTCAAACGATATTTAAACCCACTAATTCGCTCTACACGACTATATAATGTCTTTTCATGTAGTTTATCAAATTTCTATTTCAAACCGCTTAAAACAAATATCAAAGCCCAAAATTTTCTACCGGAAGCTTTAAAACTCTAAAATTAAGCTGTGTAGAGATTTTCTTGTGACATAAATCGATTAAAACGAATCCATTCCGTATACAATTGAACATAAGATTCCATCACTTCTTCTTGGTCGAATTGTTCCTTATTCAATAGAAAGTCTTTATGATTTTCCAAGAGTTCGATTCGTTTAATAAATTCTAAACATTCTGATCGGTATTCAAATTTCATTATCCCTTTTTTAACACTTAGCAACTGTTCATGCCGTTTTTTCTCTTCAAATACGATTTCTTCCAAACGCTTTGTCGTTTCATTTAAATGTTTTGGATAACTATTTTGAACAATTGTTCCTTCAGGAAGACTTTCTATTTCATGCCAACCATATGAACAGGATTGCAGAGAAAAGTCATTGTGAAAATGTTGTCCGTAATGTTGGATAAGAAAATAAAATTCTTCCTTACTAATTTTTTCTTCTTCACACCAACCTGAATACTCTTCATCGGTGACTAGTTTATAATATTTTGCCACTCGGTATTTTCCTTTTATCTCCTCGTGGTCATGAAACGATAATTTTCTTGTTTGATTGTCATAAGAGACACGAACTAAGCGATTCAATAAACTTCGCTCGTTTTTTAGCTGAATCATTTGTTCTTTTGATTTCTGTTTATTTTCTACATAAAAGATTGGATCAAATCTTAGATATAAACTTAATCCATTAAGCCATTCGTTTTTTTCTTTATAATAAAACGTTTCTGCATCTATTATTTTGTCGTACAACAGTTGATAATACATCTTAAACCTCCTTCGCTATTTTTCTTTCATCAATTTTTCAGTGATTTTTAGTTCACTAATAATAGCTTCTCTTCTATCAATTGATTCTTTTGCAATAGAAACTTTCATCAATTTTCTCCTTTTTACCTTATGTTGTTAGTACAAGTAATCTAAAAAATTTTCTACTGGAAGCTTTTAGAGCCTAAAATATATTTTTTATTTGATCCAAAACTTCAGGGAAATACAAACCTAATATCAACACAGCACCTATAATTAATAGCGGAATCATTTTCTTAATAAAAGAGATCACAGCAAAAACTATCAGTACTGCAACTAATACTAAAGCTATTTTGGGATTAGAATATAAAAACTCTTTGACTATAGACGTTACATTTAAGTATAGTTCAATCAATACGCGAAAATCTCCATTACTTAGTTTATCCATAACCGTTCTAAAATCGATCATATCATTTCCTCACTCTTTCCAATTTTATTGCTTCTTTTATTGAAGAAGCAACTTGTTCATTACTATGCTTATCTATATATAATGGGGAAAAGTAATTTTTATCAAAAAAGTAATTTGCAAAAGCTACATCGTCTTCTGTCTTCCAATTATAAAAACAGTAATTCCCACTAATCGGTATTTCAAAAAGCCCCCAATTCTCTAGCTCCATGTTTTCTTTTTCAAACAACACTATGATTTTTTTTACATCTTCTATAGTTTCCGAATCACTGTTAAGTAGCTCACGTAAATATATATTTTTTGTATTACTGCACACTATATCGAAGTTTTTCATAATTTCTATTCTCCGTTTCTACTAATTCATTCCTATTTCAAATTCACGTGCTTGTCTCATTTTCTCTTGTTCTATCATTCGTTGCGCTACTTCATAATCATTTTTCGCACGATACATATTTAAATCATCATTGATTACTCTATCAATTTTTCTAATAAGCTTTTTATCTTTAAATTTTTCAGAAATCTTCTTGAAGTGGACTTCATTTTTTTCACGTGCTAATTGTCGTTCTTCTAATCTTTTTTGGAAATCATCATAACTTTGTTTAGCATATTTCGTTTTAAATTCTGGTTTTTCTCTATCAAACTTAACGTTTAATTTTTTTCCGTCTAATAGATTTTTAAGTTCATTACTTTTCAAATTTTTTTCTTCAGATTGCTTTAAAAGTTTGATTTGTCCTACTACAGCATTACCCATTCGAGCATTAAAATCTTTTTTTCTATTTAAATAATATTCTTGTGGATTGTAGCGTTTACCGTAGGTTGTTTGATATAGCTCATCAATTTCTTTAGTCATACGATCATATTCTTTTCTTTTTGGATTATCCTTTGTCATATAATTTGTGACTTCATCAATCTTTTCTTTTGTTTCTTCAGGAAGCTCATTGTAGCCACGTGTTGTACTAGGTATTTCTTTTTTTAATTCCTTTAGGTACTTTACTAATTCTTTGTCATATCTTGAATTATTTTCTACATATAATTGAATCAAAGAATCTTTTACAGACTGTTTAAGTTCTAAAGGAACTTCTTTTCTAAGCTTAGAAATTTTTTCAAACTCGTTCTTTCTATCTAATATTTTGCTACCGAATTTAAAAATCATATCGTCTAACGTAGACTGTTTTCTCTTACCCCTAGCTTGTAAAACACCATCATATTCCATTATTTCACGAGTATTTTTACGCTCCATAGCTGTTACATGAATATGGATATGTTCAGTATTTCTGTGAATCGTTGCAAACCAAAAAGGATCAACTAGTTCTTCCTTTTCTTGCATTTTTCCCATCATAGATTTTGTTGCTTCATATAGAATATTTTCATTTAATTCATTTGTTTCTGGATTATAATATCCTTCCCTTACTAAAAAATCATTATCGAATGAAATTACATCTTGGAACATCACCGATCCATTATTTTTTGCTTCTATAACCGATTCTTTTATTTTTGAAATGTCTTTTTTAGTGATATATCTTTTTGTATTACTAAAAGCTCCGTTTACTATTTCATTATCTATATTTTCTAAAATAGCTTTTTTACGTGTCATATAATCAATATATTTATCCATTTCACGCAAATCTTTAATCACTGGTTGATCTGTTTCCTGTTCTATTTTTTCCAAAGCTTTTTCTATTCTAGCTAATTCATTTAGTTCATCTTCGGAATAATCATGATCTAATTTATCTTGCCTAATAGCCTCTTGTCTGGAAATGTAATCTACAAATTTTTGAAGTTCTACCATGTGATTCTTCTTTTTGTTTTTTCCAGTTTCAAATTTTGCTTTAAGAATAATGCTCGCACTTTTTCTGTTAAAGATATGTTCAGTCATATCATCACCCACCATTTTCAAAATTTTTTTCTACAGGCGGTTTTGTACTTAATGCTAAGTTGCATTAGAATTTTTTAGTGTTCAATCCGTTGTAAATCTTAATGACGGTGAACTAAACATTGTTCCATCTCCTAAACGACTACTTTCTTTTTCTGGTTCAGCACGCTCTTCTTCTAATTCTTTACTAGCTAATCCACTATTAATTAATAGTTTATAGACAGACTCTTCTATACTATTTAATTGTTCACTATAATCTTTGTGCATACTGTCTTCTTTTTTATTAAAGTTTTCAAGTTGCTGTTTTTGCAATTCTATTATCGTTTCAAGTTCGCTAATTTTTAATTTTGCTTCTTCTAAGTTTTTAGCTAACTCTTCTTTTTCTGGATCACGGAAATTTTGATTGGCTTTTGTTAACATTGGTAAATTTGAAACAACATATCGGAACATATTAGCTTTTGTTTGAAATACTGACTTGTTTACTTCAAAGCACTTATTGAATTTTTCTTTTACATCTTCTGTTGCTGATACTTTGAAATAAGGGTAGTTCATTTATTTAGATCACTCCTTTCGCTAATTAAAAAATTGAATAAGCGTTCATAAACTGAAGTTAACTCGCTAATACTTTCTACCATTTGCTCATTTGACAATAATAGTTTTTCAACTACTAAATCAAATTCTGACTTTTTATAATCAATCAAATCAATCTCACTATCTTGGCGAATGATTGCTAAAAAATAGTCATTCCTACTAAACTTTTTTCCGGTACGTTCTTGAATTTTTTTAACTTTTTTATCAATCTCTTTTACATATTGCGGATCAATCCCTCTAATTGAAACGTCCATATATACACCTCATTCAAATAGTTTTTATCTATCTGGTATATATTATTATATCAAAGTCTAAAGGAGAATTAAAGATTTAAAGACGAAACCAAAGAATTAATGCAAAGAGCATAAGGGAAAACTGATAGCACCTTCCTAAAGGAAGGTGGCTAAGTTGGCTGTGCCAACTGGTTTTCTTTCAAAATCACTTCATATTTTTTGCTATCACAAATAAATCCATTTTCGACCTATTTTCGGTCATAATATAGTACCTACTTTTGGTCATAGTTTCGTCCGTAGTTTTGGTCATAGTAACTAAAGCTTTTACGCACAAAAAAAGAGTGACAAGTTTTACCTTGCCACTCTCTTTTCTATTCACAAAATTGGTTTAAATTCGCTTTTTTTAACACTTCGTTTATATCATAACAATCATAATATTTACACAACATCATTCCTAATTTTAACGCTTGTTCCTCTTTATATTTTTTAAGCTCTGCATTTTTTTTGCGCTTAATTGCTTTTCTCTTTTCTTTATATTTCGCTTCAATTCTCATTAATTCTTCTTCAGCTTTCTCTTGAATAGTGACAATAGAATTACACATTCTCTCTAAACTCCCTTAAAATAATTTAAACACGATCACTCAAATCGGCTTGCAGACTTTTCTAGTTGCTTTATTTTTTCCTCAAATTGTTTGATTTTATTTTCACTTTCCTCTATTGAAGATTTATTATTTTCGATAGTCGTCTGCATAGAACTGATTTCATTCTTTGTATCTGTTTGTTCGTCTAGGGTTTGAAATTCTAAGTTTTGATTAGCTTTATCAATATCTTTTTGCACTACTTTATTTGCTAAATTCATTTTTTCAATTGATTTTTTCTCATCTTTTATAGAATTTTCTATAGCTTTAATCTGATATTTAAAATTATCTTTTTGCAAATCAGAAGTACTTTCAACTTCCAATTTAGCATTTGATTTAATATCTTTGTCTACTGCATAGAATTTTATTTCCTTTTCTTTTAAGTCATTTGAAGGTTCTAATTCAGGATAAATATATCTAGGGTTAACTGTCACAGAAATTACACCAAAATCTTTAGGTAGATTTTGATAATAAATTACCGTGTATTCATCTGACAATTTTACAACTTTTGTCTTAACATCTTCATTATTTTTGTTCGTTATAAAATTTAATTTATAGTCACTTTTAATATTACTTAGTGATTTAGTACCTGTATCATCTTGATACCTCAACACTAATTTAAACAGTCCGGCTTCCCTATTTATTTCCATATCATCAACATACATATTCAAAGAAGACGTTACATTTTGGGCTGAACTCATTTTTACAGTTTCAAAATCATAACTTTTCCCCATCACATAAGGAGAAAAAACGATCATCATTCCTATTGCTAAAAATCCAAGTATAGCACCTAAATATAATTTTACTCCTTTCGTTTTTTTATATACTTTGTCAATTTGTGCCTTATTTTTTTTATTTGGTTCCTTCTTATTATGAATGGAATATTTCTTATTCATATACTTCACCTCACTATTTTAAGTACTTGATTTCATAATTATCTACCAACACTTGGCCGTCTTTATTGGTTACTTCAAAAAGCATATAGACTGTATTTTCTGTATCTCCACTAGAAGATTCTGTTTTATAATTGACTTCAGCAAAATAATTAATAGTATTGGCGTTAACATAATTCGTATATAATGTTGAATCTTTATATTTACTTTTAAATGTTGGATCGCTTGAATATGCTTCCCCTTTTTGAGTAGTAGATTTACTTTCTAAAGTCTTTTTACTCGTTGTAATCATGTCATCCGGCACGATAGAATCAGCTACAGAAGAAGTAGCTATTTTCTCTAAATCAGCTTTCTTTTCTTCTACTTTTTCAATATCATATACCGGATATAGCTCAACAAATTTCTTAGCAACTTCAGCAATTTGTTTATTTAATTCACTACCATCATCATTAGTTAAGTTCGCTTCTACATTCGCATTTAGATCACTAATATTTTTACTTAACTTGCTATTTTGTTCTTCTAGTTGTGTAACTTCTTGATCCAATTTTTTATTTTTTGCTTGAATGTTACTTGTATGAAGTTGAGATAACAATCCGCCTAAAACTAAAATAATAATTAAAACACCACAAATATATTTCCATTTATTATCATTTTTTCTCTTAATCATCTATTTTCTTCCTCCTATTTTTTGACTCTACGAATCTCTGGACTATGTGATTGCCAATATGAATCTTGCCAATTGTGATAACCAATTCCGCTTGAATTACTGTCATACATAGTTGTTTCATTGACATAAATACCTACGTGAGAAATGAAATCAGGCGCTCCATATGTTCCTCTAAAGAAAATCAGATCACCAGCTTTTGCTTCTTTAATTGATACTGCTTCAGTTGCTTCATACTGCGTTACTGTATAACTATCTATTGTAATTCCGGCGCTAAATTGATAAAGATAAGCTGTTAATCCGCTACAATCAAAACCTGTCGTTGGATTTTTACCGCCCCAAACATAAGGCCAACCTTGATATTTTTCCATTTCTGTTTTCATTTTTCCCCAAAATTCTGAAGGATTAGCCGGATTACCACTACCCCCACCGATATACTGTTTAACTAACTCTGCATAGTAAAAATTACCACCATTTAAATACAAATATGTTTTTCCATATTTAATTGATACTTCATTTACATATGAATAAGTCTGTCCTGTAGTATTTCCTAAACTTGGAGCAACAACATTTTTAGAGTAGGCTTCAGCCGTTTCGATAGTATGTGTTTTTTTGTTTTTTCCTAAGTAGTGCATGTAAGCTATGCCGTAATTGTAAGCTTGAACTATTCCATCATAGTTACTTTCCATGCCATAACTTTTAGCAATGTTATACACATTACTCAAATGTTTAAGTCCTTGATCGATACTTTCTTCATATTGAAGTGTGTTTACAGGCAATCCGGCTGATTCGCTACTTTGCATTAAATCCGGCAATTTACCTCCGGATTCACATTGCATAATTGCTAAAGCATAAGGTACTAATTCTTTAATTCCGTATTTTTCAGCATATTTTTCTACCGTTTTTTGCCATTTTTGAACTTCAGGTGACAACGGTTTGTTGCCACCAATGACTTCTGCACCTCCTGTATTAGTTGCAGTTTGTGTTCCTTGTAATGTAGCTAAAGAACCTATAACTAAAAGGCCAACCAATGTTATCAGTCCTATAACTACCCCTATTTTTATTTTTAAAGCAAGACCTATTTTCTTTGATACTTGCTTCATCCCTTGACGAGCGAGTGTTGAAGCAACGTTATTATTTTTGTTCTGCTCCATTAAATTCACCTCCGATTTCTATTATTGACCACCATCGAATCGTTCAATTTGCTCTGGATATGGATCAAAATTAATCATATAGGTGTCTTCACTGGAAGTTTGAACTACAGCTTGTCCTACTTCTAATTCTGGTAAAAGCATAATTTCTGTATCAGTAATTGTATTTCCTAAAACTTTTTTTATGTCTTCCAACAATGCAGAATCTAAATTAAAGAAGCATTTAAAAGTACATAGATTAAAAATGTTTCTAATCACATCTGCTACTTCTGATCCAGAATCTTTAGGGATAATTTCTTCAGGCGTTTGAGTTGCAAAATAAACACCTGCACGCATTTTTCGCATTTCTCGCTCAAAACTTAGTACATATTCACAAGCATACTTGTTATTTGAATTGATAACATTGTGACACTCATCGATCAAAACCATGAAATCTTGTGCATACTTATAATAATCACTGCCATATTTTTTAAAGTTTTCTTTTTGAATCTTTCCGTTTTGCAAGGCACTGTTCCAAATAGTCGTTAACGCTGTAAATAATTGGCAATGGAATACTGGGGCACTCATTTTACTAATAGAATCAATGTTATAGTAAACAATTTTTGTTGTATCAAAGTTTGGCATTGTTGTTACTCCGTTGAAAATTTGCGGATAAGTTGTACACATATCCGTAACGATAAGCTTAATTAGCTCAATAGAACGGACACGTTCAGGAGTAGCATTTTTAATTTTGAATTGTTGATTTTCAATAAATTTAAGAAACTCTCCATAGATTGGATATGAATCATTAGGCAAGTTACAAATATTTGTATTTAATTGATTTCGTTCGTTGTCGTCTCTCGCTTCTCTCCATTCTTTTGGCAAAATTCCATAATGAATATAAAAGTCTTGTAACATCAAAGTATATTCACGTACAGTTGCCGTATCAATTTCAGGTTCTAAAAAGCGAATTTGATTACTACACTTAGTGATATGATTTTGAAAACTCTTTGATTCATCTACAACATCATTTCCAAATTGATCTTTTTTCATGACTGTTGCATAAATTTGCAATGGATTTACTACCATATCACCACCGCCTAAATCGACGTATACACCGCCTGCTTTCTTCACCATGCCTTCAAATTCACCTGACTTGTCAAATCCTCGAATAAAACAATTTTTCGCTTGTAGGCCTTCCTGTAGCTGTTTAATTAAAGTTGACTTACCAAAACCCATCTTTCCTAAAATAAAGCCGTTAAACGACCGTCTTTGCTTCGTAGAATAAAATGGATCAAATATAAAAGCACCACCAGTTGACGTAGTTCCTAAATAAAACCCACGTGGATCTTTCAAACTCTTGTGGTGAAATGGAATACCGCCACCAATATTTTTTGCCGGAACAGTTAAGCCTTTCTTGGCAAATAATTTTGATTCTTGTTCCATGCCATCTTGAAATAAAGACATCCATTCATCCTTCATTCTAAATTGCGGAACAATTGCCTTGTGATTGACACTAGCCAAATCTTTACGAATCTCACTAATTCTTTTCTCTAATTCTTCTAAAGAATCGCTATAAACAAAAATACGAGCATGAACAGTTTTGACAACTTCACCACGTTTCGTAATTTCTTGTGCAAAATCTTCTAAATTGTATTTATCTAGTAAAGCGTCTGTTTTGTCAGTTGTTCTATTCTCATTTGTTGATCGGTAATCTAATTCTCCAATAGACGTATTGATTTTGTGTAATAAGTCTTCTTTATCCGCCGTACATACATCGAAAGTTGCAATAGTATTTGGAATTGCCATTATATCCGTTAACCATCGACTATTTACATCTTCTGCAAACTCAATAACAGCAATCGAAGTTACATATCCATCACCAGTAGAAATATAACGCTCATCAAATTTAATTCCACCGCTCGGTTGATACTTTTCTACTAATCTTAAGTCATACCCTTCACTTACTAGATTTCTTGCTAGTTTTTTACTTACAATCATGTTCAATTCTCCTTTTTAAATAGAATGTAAAAAAGCGTTCTTTTCACTAAAGAACGCTGACTTGCTATTACTATTTTCTTCTGTAATCCAAACAAACAGAACTTCCTCATATTTATTTGCTAGATTGGAAAAGCTTTGATAGAATCCTTTTATTTCTGTCACAGGAATTGTTTCATCAAAAACAACTAAATTAAAATCAGGATAAATATTTAAAATATCATCTACTACTTTTAAATCATTGTTAGTTAAATATTTTTTTTCTATCGTTCGTATGCCTTTATAGTGATTTTTTTCATCAGTTATTACTAATGCTCTTGATCTAGGCCTTGAATTATCAATACTAGCCATCACTCTTTCTGTCTTTCCGCTTCCATTTTTCCCACGTACATTAATTAAATTAGATTCTTTCCATTCAAAGATTAAATCAGCAGAATTTTTACCTTTAATTACTTTACAAAATCCTTTTCTACAGTGCTTTAACATAATAATAAGCACCGCCTTATAAAGAAGTATTGGGATTCATCAATTTAGTTATCACATTGATTAAATCCCCTTCAGTAATTCTTTGTAAATCTAATTCTCTACCACCGGCCTGTTTCATTACATCGGCATGATTTTTCACTTCTTTTTGTGTTTTTCCATAAACACAAATAACGAACATCAACTCTGGTAAAGTCGATACTAGATCAACTCTTTCATAATTATCGTAAGCTAGCTTTAGATTCCACTTCAGATACGTTTCTAAATTGGGATCATTATTACTCAATAAACTTCTCTTTGCCTCCTGTATTCTATGCTTCCAATAAATCGCTTGATTTACTGTTTCAGTAGGATAAGTTAATGAATAAATTTTATATGGTTCTAAATATACTCGATTTAAATAAGTGAGTTTGTTTACCATACGCATAAATCCATCTTCTGAAATAGAAGTTAAGTCAGTTGTTTTAACTTTAAAAAAGGCTTGATACTTATTGTCATTAGTCACTAGCGTTCCGTCTTTCAATATTTTTTTATATGGTAAAAGTTCACACATATCTTTATCTTTTGGAATAACTAGTTCTAAGAATTTGTCAAAAACACCACTTAATTTATTTTCATTACTTTCAGCAACAATCATAATTCAATTTTCCCCCTACTATTTCTTTTAAACTCTACTTCGTGGTATCTGTTTCTATCCATTTTAAAGAGATAATACAGCATTAAAATATTTCGCTCTTTAGGGTGATTAGGCGTTCTAACGCACATCCACACACCCACTACAAATGCTAATAAGTACAGTGCAAATTTCATCATTGGTGAAATTGGCATTAATTTTGCAAAGTAAACACTTGCCATCACGCTTCCGGCTACTATTCCTAAATCGACTAAATAGAAGAAAAATAGCTTTATCTCTTGTTTTATATTTTTGGGATTTCTATACATCATTTTCACCTCATAAAAAGCCGGCATAATCACTCATGCCGGCTTTTAATTTAATTTAAATTATCGAAAAGTGGATTAGGATCATTAAGTGTATCTCTGAATAATTCGTTGTCTTCATAAGTGAATCTTCGTCTTGGTTTTGATCCCTTATCATTTTCACGGATTTCACTATCAATAATCACTGTTTCATGATTTGAATCAAATTTTTTCGCTGACTTTCTGTCTTCAACGATATTGATTTTTTGTGTTTTTTCTTTCATTTCT
>SKDZ01000141.1_pt1 | contig 55150 bp, 58 predicted proteins | sample 4826551 | NCBI WGS metagenome assembly SKDZ01 (sample SAMN11008822, study PRJNA524170) | human gut metagenome | biome: Human fecal sample; material: Feces; isolation source: fecal sample from pouch patient p12, p15 | host: Homo sapiens | place: Israel: Tel-Aviv | collected 2016-02-02 | reverse complement strand
GCAATAGTGTGATGATGACGGCATACGGTATCGATGAGAAAATACAAAAGCACATCGCCAATGCCTATCGTCTGGTGTTTCATGGGCAAACAAGCGTGTTCGACGCTGTGCTGCAAATAAAAAGTCAGGTGCCTGACAGCACTGAGATTCGCAACATTGTGAACTTCATCAATGCCACGAAAATCGGTATTATCAGCAAGATGTAACAAAGCATTCATACCTATATGAATATTACTCTGTATGTAGAGCGGGTGTGCCGTGAGGCAGGCCCGCTTTTCTGTTTTTGTCGGGAGGGTGTGGCAGCCGGCTGACCTGCCTTTCCCGAAAAGATGTAGGGGCATCCGTTATTTGATGCAAAAACGAATATAGGTATCGCACACACCGACAAAAACCGGTGAAAGCTCTCTCCGCAAGATGCCGGATGATGGTGAATAATATCAACAAAAGTGCATCCGCCAAAAGTCTTCAGCCAGAATGGGAAACCGGCCTCAGAATATCAAAAAAGCCCGCCGATTTTCTCATTCGGGCTCTTCGGGTTTACGAAAGAGCCACACTTGAGAGCCGAAAGGGCCACAGTTGCAACGTAACTGTGGCCTTTTTGCAAGCCCCGTTGGACCTTTTTAGGCCCATTTTCGGCTCTCAATATGTGTCAGTAAAATTCAAACGACTGATTATTAGTGTTTTGGAAATGTCGCCAAAATCGCTTATTTGCGCCCAAGTGGGTTGTCCGTTGCAAATATCGCAAGCAGAGAGGCCGAAAGTGGGAAAATAGTTTAACAATCCATCCTGCCTGTCAGCCTCTCCGCTAAACATCCAAGCATCCGGCTGCCCCAATCATTTTCTTACAGAAAGAAGACGCAGGGAGGTGGATTAAAAGCTAATAAGAGGCAGTGCAGGGGATGCCTGCAGCCCGCACACGGTCGCGGATGGCATCTAACTCCTGCGGGGAGGCTTTGTGCAGGGCATGGTCGGGCGTTTCGCGGTCGATGGTGTAGATCATCACTTCCATCGGACCTATCTCTCTTACGGCCTCCAACCACTGGGCCACGTATGCATCTCCGGTGTTGTCCACGTCAAAGACCGTGCCGTCGGGTAGTGTCGTCGACCCTTTCATAAACATGGTTTGGATAATCAACCGGCCATTGAATTTCTTTAAATCAACAATCAGCCGCTTCACGTCAAACGACGGCTGAGTGGGCCGATCCACCTTATTTATATAGCCGGCATCCACTGTGTCGAGTTTCAAGATGTTGTTGTCCACTCGCATCAGGGCCTCACGCACACTTTCGTGATGCACGAAAGTGCTGTTGCTCAACACGCTCACCTTGGCACGAGGGCAATAGCAGTCGCGCAGCCGGATGGTGTCGTTGATGATTTCCGGGAAGTGCGGATGCGTTGTCGGCTCCCCGTTGCCGGCAAAAGTGAGCACATCGGGGACAGTCCCTTCCTCACGCATCGCTTTGAGTTTGGCCTCAAGAGCGATGGCCACCGCCTTCCGTGTGGGACGCCGGAGGTGCGCAATGTGGTCGCGGTTGAACCCGCATTCGCAGTAGATGCAGTCGAACGTACAGATTTTGCCGTCTTCGGGCATCAGGTTGATGCCCAGCGAGATGCCCAACCGGCGACTGTGTACGGGCCCGAAGATGGGCGACGGATAGATGATGGTGCTCATTGTAAGTTTCTTGTACGCTTGCTTTGTAATGACGCAAAGGTATAAAGAAAACGCGGATAAGCACCTGTCTTTCAGCTTTTTGTTGTTAATACACGTTAAACGGTCGTTTAGTCGGTGTTTTTTTTCTAAATTTGCAGCAATTTTGGTGTATTATATCCTTTAGGGAATGGGAAAGAAACGCAAAAAGGCCGGCGGTCGTACAGGATTGCAGGTCGTTACGCTATGTATCAGCACCGCTATGGTGCTTGTATTGTTGGGATTGGTGGTGATGTCCGTTTTCACGGCCCGCAACCTTTCGTCTGTGGTGAAAGAGAACCTTGTTGTGACGATGGTGTTGGAGCAGGACATGACCAATCCGGAAGCACAGCAGATATGCCGTAAACTGAACGCACGCCCTTATATCAATCATTTGGAATATATCAGCAAGGAACGGGCACTCAAGGAGGGGACGAAAGACCTCGGAGTTGATCCGTTGGAGTTTGCAGGCGTGAATCCGTTCCTTTCTTCCATCGATGTGACCTTGAAGGCCGATTATGCCAACACCGACTCTTTGCGCTGGATCACCAAAGAGTTGGAGGCCTATCCGAAGGTGAGCGAGGTGAACTACCAGCACGATTTGATAGAGCAGGTGAACCGCAATATCGCCAAAATAGGCATTGTATTGCTGGCATTGGCAGTGCTGCTGACTTTCATTTCGTTCTCCCTGATCAGCAATACCGTCCGTTTGGGTATCTATGCCCGTCGGTTCTCCATCCACACCATGAAACTGGTGGGAGCGTCTTGGGGCTTCATCCGCGGGCCGTTTGTGCGTCGGGCCGTCGTCGTCGGGCTGGTAGCCGCTCTGTTGGCCTGTATTGTTTTGGGTGGCACTGTCTACGGACTCTATCACTATGAACCCGAAATTCTGTCCGTGCTCACGTGGGAAGTCATGCTCATCACGGGCGTTTCGGTGTTCCTCTTTGGCATCATCATTACCGCTTTGTGTGCCAACATCTCTGTCAACAAGTTCTTGAAGATGAAGGCCGGCGAACTGTATAAGATTTAATAATGGATAAGAAAAATTTAGCTTTCGGCAAGACCAACTTCATCCTGTTGGCTGTCGGCATGTTGGTTATCATCATCGGTTTTGTGCTGATGGGCGGGCCCGGTTCCACCGAGACCACTTTCAATCCCGATATTTTCAGCACCATGCGCGTCAAGGTGGCTCCGGTGGTGACATTGTTGGGCTTTGTCTCCATCATCTATGCCATTGTTCATAAACCTAAAGACGACGAAGGTAGCAAATGAGCATTCTTGAAACCCTTATCATTGCTATCGTGGAAGGACTCACAGAGTTTCTCCCCGTCTCCTCTACCGGGCACATGATTATAGCCCAAGGGTTGCTCGGCGTGGAGAGCACCCCGTTTGTCAAGGCTTTCACTATCATCATTCAGTTCGGTGCCATCTTGTCGGTGGTGTGCTTGTATTGGAACCGCTTTTTCCGTTTAGACCATTCGCCGGCTCCTCAAGGCAGTTCGGCTTGGGCGCGGCTCATCCATAAGTGGGATTTCTACTGGAAGCTTTTGGTGGCTTTCATGCCCGCTGTTGTCATAGGTCTTATTGGCAAGAAGACCGGTCTGATAGACCGTTTTCTCGAGTCGGTAGAGGTCGTAGCCGTCATGCTTGTAGTCGGTGGCGTGTTCATGCTCTTCTGCGACAGCATCTTCAATAAAGGTAGTGAGGATACAAAAATCACCGAAAAGCGGGCTTTCCGCATCGGCCTGTTCCAGTGTATAGCCATGATTCCGGGTGTTTCCCGGTCAATGGCGACGATTGTAGGGGGAATGGCGCAGAAACTGACTCGCCGCCGTGCAGCCGAGTTTTCGTTCTTTTTGGCTGTTCCTACAATGGCAGCGGCTACGGTGCTGGATGTGTGGGAGGTGTTTTTTAGCGACAGTGCCGACACCAACTGGGCCACGGCCGACAATCTGGCCATGCTCGCCCTGGGCAGTGTGGTGGCTTTTGTCGTGGCTTTGTTGGCCATGAAGTGGTTTGTGGATTTTCTGGCCAAATACGGTTTTAAGGCATTCGGCATCTACCGCATCATCGTTGGCGGTTTCATTCTGATATGGCTCATGACCGGTCACACCCTGTCAATGGTAGGCTGATGAATATCAACAAAGGCGAGATTATCTGCATAGACAAGCCCTATCGCATGTCGAGCTTCGGGGCACTGGCCCATGTCCGTTATCTCATTTCTCAAAAGATGGGAGTCAAGCGTGTGAAGGTGGGACATGCCGGTACGCTCGATCCGCTGGCCACCGGGGTGCTGGTGCTCTGTACGGGCAAGATGACCAAGAACATCGAGCAGCTGCAATATCACACTAAAGAATACACGGCCACCCTGCAACTCGGTGCCACCACGGCTAGCTACGACCGCGAACACACGGTGGATGCCACCTATCCCACGGGCCATATCACTCGCGAACTCATATTGGAGACGCTGCCGCAGTTTGTCGGGGAGATACAGCAAGTGCCACCGTCATACAGTGCCTGTAAGGTGAACGGCGACCGGGCGTATAAGTTGCGGCGCAATGGCAAGGACGTGGAATTGCAACCCAAGACCTTGCAGATAGACGAGATAGAGCTTACCGGCTTCGATGCAGGCACCATGCAGATGAGCATTCGTGTGGTGTGTGGCAAAGGAACTTACATTCGGGCCTTGGCTCGGGACATCGGGCGGGCACTCGGGAGCGGAGCGTTCCTCACCGCCTTGCGCCGCACAAGGGTAGGGGAAGTCCGGGTGGAAAACTGTATTGAGTTTGACCGTTTCCGGGAATGGCTGGACGGTCAGACCTTCGAGAACGATATTTAATAGCGTTAGAATCAACATAAACATAATGAAGCTTTCACAATTCAAGTTCAAACTGTCAGAAGAACAAATAGCTCTCTATCCTCATACGGCCGAGCATGTCATCACCCGAAAGGACGGTACGCAGTCCACTTTCCATGTTACCCGTCGTGAAGAGAGTCGTCTCATGGTTCTCCACAAGAAGTCGGAGAGGATAGATATGTACAAGACCGACGAGACGGGAGAGCCTCTGAAAGATGCTGAAGGGAGACCGCAATATATTCAGTTTCGTGACATCGTAGACTATTTTGGCGATGGTGACACTTTCATTTTCAACGACACGAAAGTGTTTCCCGCCCGTCTGTATGGCACGAAAGAGAAAACCGACGCCAAGATTGAGGTGTTCCTGTTGCGCGAACTGAATGAAGAAATGCGCCTATGGGACGTGCTCGTGGAGCCGGCCCGGAAGATTCGTATCGGCAACAAACTCTTTTTCGACGACACCAGCACCATGGTGGCCGAGGTCATCGACAATACCACGAGCCGTGGCCGCACACTCCGCTTCCTCTATGACAGTCCGCACGATGAGTTCAAGCAGAATCTCTATGCCCTCGGTGAATCGCCGTTGCCACGCTATATCATAGACAGACGCGAGAGCCACCATGCCACCCCGGAGGATATGGACGACTTCCAGACTGTTTTTGCCAAGAACGAAGGGGCTGTCACGGCTCCGGCCACAGGACTGCATTTCAGCCGCGAACTGTTGAAACGCATGGAAATCTACGGCATCAACTTTGCCTATATCACTCTTCATTGCGGCTTGGGCAACTTCCACGACATCGAGGTGGAAGACCTCACCAAGCACAAGATGGACTCCGAACAGATGAAGATTTCAGCCGAAGCCTGCAAGGTGGTCAACGAAGCCAAGCGGGCCGGAAATCATATTTGTGCCGTGGGCACGAGTGTTGTCAAAGCCACAGAGACGGCTGTAGGCACCGATGGCATGCTCAAAGAGTTCGACGGGTGGACCAACAAGTTCATTTTCCCGCCCTACGACTTTGGATTGGCCGACTGCATGGTAGCCAATTTCTACCATCCTCTGTCCACGCTGCTCATGTCCACAGCGGCTTTTGGTGGCTACGACATGGTGATGGAATGCTACAACAGGGCTGCTGCCGACGGTTATAAGTTCGGTTGTTTCGGAGACTCCTTGCTTATTCTTGACGATTGATGCACACGGTTTATCTGTCTCTCGGTTCCAACATCGGCAACCGCAAGCGTGCCATGCGCGAAGCCATCGAAAAGATAGGGAAGGAGATAGGCCCTGTCATTCGCCAATCCTCCCTCCTCGAAACCGCTCCTTGGGGCTTTGAGTCACCCAATATGTTTCTCAACGCCTGCGTATGTGTGGAGACGGATCTCCCCCCCCGTCGGCTTCTCGATGCCACCCAGCGCATAGAGCGTGACATGGGACGGTTGTCGAAATCCACCGATGGCCAATACCACGACCGCATTATCGACATCGACATCCTGCTCTATGATGCCGTGAAGGTAAACGAGCCTGACTTGCAGATTCCCCATCCGCTCATGTATGAGCGCGATTTCGTGATGACTCCTTTGCAGGAGGTGCTGGAGGAGAAATAAAACCGGAACATGCATCGGCCGTAAAGAAGTCTGAACTTCTTTACGGCCGATGCATGTTTAAAGGGGCAAGTGCCATAGTCCGCGATGTTGTCGGCCTCCATGCCAACTCCTCTGCCGGGACTCCGGCTCCTATGACGTATATAAAACAAACAGGCCTGCAAATCCAATGCGGATTTGCAGGCCTGTTGTTTTCTTTGCCTTTTCGAGGACTCGTATTATCTACGGAGACCAAGAGCCTTGATGATGGCACGATAGCGCTCTACGTCGCGGTCGTAGAGATAGTCGAGCAGGCGACGGCGCTTACCTACCAAACGGGTCAGAGAGCGAGTGGTGGCGAAGTCCTTGTGGTTCTTCTTCACGTGCTCAGTGAGGTGGGCGATACGGTAGGTGAACAGTGCAATCTGGCTTTCGGCAGAGCCGGTGTCAGTTGCAGTCTTGCCATACTGGCCGAAGATCTCTTCCTTTTTTGCTTTGTCTAAATACATTGCTTGAAAAATGATTAATGTGTTGTCGCATTATACATCCTTTGTGCGCTAACTGCCTTAATCACAACAGCTACGCAACCGAATGCATCGGAGTTTCCGAAAATGCGGTGCAAAGGTAGTCATTTTTCTTCAAAGAGGCGAGTGGCGGGCCTATAAAACTTCGTGGGTTTACATAAATTAACCTTACGCCGCAGTCTATTATTCTTTCCCCACCGTCTGCTTATCATTATTTTTTTGTAATTTTGCACCCGAAATTAAAAGCTTTTAAGGTAAATTCAGATGCAAGACATTAGAAACATTGCAGTTATTGCACACGTTGACCACGGAAAGACCACATTGGTTGACAAGATGATGCTCGCCGGAAAACTGTTCCGCGACGGCCAGGATAACAGTGGCGAAGTGCTCGACGCCAACGACTTGGAGCGCGAGCGAGGGATAACGATTCTTTCAAAAAACGTTTCTATCAACTGGAAAGGTACTAAGATAAATATTCTCGACACCCCGGGCCACTCCGACTTCGGCGGTGAGGTGGAGCGTGTGCTCAACATGGCCGACGGCTGCCTGTTGCTCGTCGACGCCTTTGAGGGCCCCATGCCCCAAACCCGCTTCGTGCTTCAGAAGGCATTGCAGCTGGGGTTGAAACCCATTGTGGTGGTGAACAAGGTGGACAAACCCAACTGTCGTCCGGAGGAAGTCTACGAGATGGTGTTCGATTTGATGTTCTCCCTCAATGCCACCGAAGACCAGCTCGACTTCCCTGTGGTGTACGGTTCGGCCAAAAACGGCTGGATGGCAGAAGACTGGAAGACGCCTACCGACAACATTGAGTATCTGCTCGACAAGATAGTCGAGGTGATTCCCGCCCCCAAGCAGCTTGAGGGCACGCCCCAGATGCTCATCACGTCGCTCGACTACAGCAACTACACGGGGCGCATCGCCGTGGGCCGCGTGCATCGCGGAACACTGAAAGACGGCATGAATATCACCATCTGCCACCGCGACGGAAGTCAGGAAAAGACCAAGATTAAAGAACTTCACACTTTTGAAGGCATGGGACATGCTAAGACTGCGCAAGTGGAGTCGGGCGACATCTGTGCCGTCATCGGCTTGGAGAAGTTTGAAATCGGTGACACCATTGCCGACTTTGAGAATCCCGAGCCTCTGCCCCCGATAGCCATCGACGAGCCCACGATGAGTATGCTCTTCACCATCAACGACAGTCCGTTCTTCGGCAAGGAAGGCAAGTATTGCACCTCCCGCCATATACAGGAACGCTTGGACAAGGAGTTGGAGAAAAATCTCGCCCTGCGCGTGCGTCCTTTTGAGGACTTCACCGACAAGTGGATTGTCAGCGGGCGCGGTGTGCTCCATCTCTCCGTGCTCATTGAGACCATGCGCCGCGAGGGCTACGAGCTGCAGGTGGGCCAACCGCAGGTGATTTATAAGACCATTGATGGGAAGAAATGCGAACCGATAGAGGAACTCACGATCAATGTACCCGAAGAGTTCTCCAGCAAAATGATTGATATGGTGACCCGCCGCAAGGGCGAAATGACCTCTATGGAGAGTCAGGCCGACCGTGTGAACATTGAGTTCGACATCCCCTCCCGCGGTATCATCGGCCTGCGCACCAATGTGCTTACGGCTTCTCAGGGCGAAGCCATCATGGCCCATCGATTCAAAGAGTATCAGCCGTTCAAGGGCGAAATCTCCCGTCGCAGCAACGGTTCGATGATCGCTTTGGAGACCGGTACGGCATACGCTTATTCCATTGACAAGCTGCAAGACCGTGGCAAGTTCTTCATCGATCCGGGTGAGGAAGTCTACGGCGGTCAGGTGGTGGGCGAGCATGTCCACGACAACGACCTCGTGATCAATGTCACCAAGGCCAAGCAGCTCACCAACGTGCGCGCGTCGGGTTCCGATGAGAAGGCCCGTGTGATTCCCAAGACGGTGATGAGCCTTGAGGAGTGCCTCGAGTATATCCGCGAAGACGAACTTGTGGAGGTGACTCCGAAGAGTATGCGTATGCGCAAGATTCTCCTCGACCACTTGGAGCGGAAGCGGGCAGGGAAGGAGTAAAAAAGCCTCACCCCTGCCCCTCTCCGAGGGGAGAGGGGGAGTGAAATGTCCGGAGGATAAATGTCCGGATGCTATTTTGCCGGATGAGTGCAGAAGAGAATGGATAAGAGTGTCCATCTCCTTTTTGTCACAGACGGAACAATATTTAAAAGAATAGGGCGTTTCATAAATAAAACCAATAGGGAATTTATTTATGAAACGTCTTTTTTTATGTCTTGCGGTCGCAACAGTGGCTCTTGTGGGGCAGGCACAGCCCCGGAGCGGCACGTTCTCGCTCATTCCCCGGGTGGGTGTCAGCCTGTCCAAACTCAATTCCAGTGAAATTTTGCGTAACATTGATGGCGGTGGCGGCGAAGTGTTGAAATCGAGATACAAGCCCGGTTTCGTGGTCGGGGCCGATGCACAATACCAAATAGGGGACAGGGGTGCAGTTTCACTCGGTGTGTTTTACACCCGGCAGGGCGAGCGTTTTGACGACATGGCCGATAAGACGGTGAAGGAAGACCGCTCGGTGATATTCTCCGGTGCGCACAACATTCATCTCAATCTCGACTACATCAACGTGCCTCTCATGGCCCATCTCTATCTTGCCGACGGGCTGTCGTTCAATTCCGGCGTGCAAGTCGGTTTCCTCGTTGGGGCCAAGTCCTATCAAGAACTCACCGGCTACACCGAGACCCCCAATGTGCAGACGGGCGAAGTGACCCGCGTCTATGACAAGCTGCCCAATGGAACCGAACTCAATGGCTACGAGCAGAAAGACAATGTGAAGTCTGCCTACAAGAAAGTGGCACTCTCCATTCCCATCGGTATATCCTACGAATACATGAATGTGGTGCTCGATGCCCGCTACAATGTCGGGCTCACCAAAGCCAACGAGTTCGGCAGTAAAGACCGCACATTCCTTTTCACCGTGGGTTATAAGTTCGACCTTTAACCTTCCCGTGGGTCCGCCATGCCGTCCTCTCCCTGCCGAAGTTGGATTTCGGTGAGGAGAGGGCGTTTTGTTTTTATATAGCGGGAAACTTATTCAAAACATGAAAATACACGACATGACATTTGGAAACTCTTAAACGGATATGTGCAAAAAATGTTTCGGGAAAACCGGAAAATCGGCATTCTGTTCTCATCAGGCCCAAACGAACTTGCAAAAGAGCCACACTTGGAATGTCATTCGGCCCGAGTGAGAAGGCGAAAAAGGCCCTTTTGCAAGGCTCTTTGGGCCGAATTTAAGGGGGGTAAAACGAGATGTGAGAAAACAGAGAAATGGGTAAAAGGTTGATTTGTTTTGTATATCAAAGAGTTAGGGGATAATAGAGGATAGAGAGAGGACAAAACGAAATGTTACAATGACGTTACATTTGTGTTACATTCGGGGAGGGTTTGAACGGTGTTTGAACCGAAAATGTTACATGGTAGGATAAAAGGGGTGATTTGAGGCGTTTTCGGTGTAGTTGTGGGTGTCTTTGTTGTGAGACGGACGGAAGGGTTGTACAGGCAAAAAGAATGGCTTTGACGGGGGTCTCTTAGATTGAATTTGGGTTGAATTGAGATGGGTGAGCAGATTATGGCTTGCCTTTTATTTTATCCTTGTCTATAAAATATTTATTATTGAAATATCGTATATAGTTATTATTTTGTATATTTGCAGCAAAATATGACGGTTATGACAAAAGTAATACATGTGCATCTAATGCAGGGACGGAAGAACTACTACTTTGGCTCCATCCCTGCCATATACAGCGTTCTGACGGCTGAGGAGATAGGTATAAAGCAATGCTCACTGGAGCGCGTAGGATTGAGTAAAGGGGGCATTGTGCTGAATAAAAAGGCATGTATCATGGCTGGGGAGCTGATACGCTCTAAGGCGACGAAATAAGACATAATTTAACGGCTAAAATGCTGATTGAACGATAGTTGAACGGTTTCCGACACGTATTTGAACGGTTGGAAGCCGTTTTTTCGTTTTATGGAGTCTTAAAACGGGTGATTTGGGGGCAAAAATGGCTTTGGGGTGACACGAGGGGTGACGATTGGAGTGACATGGAAAAACGAAATGTGTAACGAGGGGTGACATTAGGGGTGACACATTTAACATAAACCATATTGAATTAGCCCCCCTCACAATGACCGAAAAACGTTGATTTGGTTTGTTTTCATGCTTTTTACCCCCTCCCTTATTCCAAAGGTATAGGGCATATTACCATATTGGCACGATTTGATTTTTTGTAGAACGCTGTGTTTATCGGGGGGGGGTGGCTATATTTGTGGTGTGAAATCATTAAAAACTGTGCGTGTGATGGAAAGTTATGCGTCAATCTCCCAATCTTTATAGCCTTTTGCACGCAGTTCTTCCAAGCGTTTTGTATAGGCTGTAATATCTCGTACCAGCGGAACCATTCTATACCTATTATATAGCTGCTGCTTCTCATCATCTGTGAGTGTGATGGGATTATCCGGGTGTAACTTATTCCAATAATTCTCCACGAAGAACACTGCGTTTCGGCGCACTCTGGTGTATTCTTTCAAGAACTCTTCAAGTTCTGTCTTCTCTGGGTCTATCATAGTGTATAATGTTTATCAAATGATACAGTTAATGCGTACAGAAGCCTTGACGAGAGCCAGGGCTGTAATGCGACGGAAGTCAATATCTCTTGCTGCATAAGCAGGATTTTCAGATCCGAGAGTGATGAAAGGCTCGCCCTTGTCGGACTTGCGGATGTATTTTACCACGATATAGTCTTCCCCGTCAATATCGTAGGAGAGCAGGTACATTTCGCCGTAGAGCAGATTATTGATGTCGGGCGACTGCTGCTTATATAGAATAATATCGCCCGACTTGAGAAGCGGGTACATGGAATCGCCCACTATGCGGATGGCACCATCGCACTTCGGGAGATTGGGAATCTTGATGGTATCAATGATATTCTGCTTGTTGTTGTCAAAGAGAGCCTTTAGACCAGCAGTAGCCTCGAAGTCATACAGGTAGACTACCTGTGTGTCTTCCTTTTTCTCTGTGCTCCGTGGATGGTGTATGGGCTTCACTTCTACTTGCTGCTCTTGTGCTGTGGGTTTGAGTATGGGGCCCTTGCCTGTTAAGAGCCACTCAGGCGAAATATTTACGCACTTTGCGTAAACGATATCGATATCAAAGGTATTTCGGCTAATCCATGTATTAACAGCCTGTGGAGATACGCCTATCATACGAGCAAATTCTGACTTGTTTCCGCCAGAATAGTGCTCTATAAGCCTTAAAAGTCTATCTTTCTTCTCCATAATTAAACATTTCGCGTAAAATAGTTGCCTAAATATTTGTTTTGTTTATGCAAAGTGTTTATCTTTGCAGCGTATTAAGTTTATTAACAGCGTCCAAAGATACAAAAAAGGGGCGTGATTTGCAAATTTTAGATAAGAGAATATGGAAGGGAATCTTTTCGACAAAGTTAGTAATGAGAAGTTGGACATGCTGCATGAAGCATTAAGCGAGGTAATCAGCGACATGCGTTGTGCGGGTGAGAGCGCTGAAACCTGTTTGCGTGACGAGGCGTATTGGGCATGTCTTTCAATTAGGAATATGGTTTTTGCGTCTCTCAGACGGCATGAGAGAAATAAGGGTGATTAGATTGCAGGATAACCCAAGGCGGCTACGTCCGAATGGTAGCGGACCAGAACATCTCAGCAACTGGGGTTCGATTCCCCACCGCCTACAAAAATAACATTATAAGAAAGGAATTATGGAAAAACAAATCTATGTAAGTAAGAAAGGTAAGGCTCACCTGTGTGAAGTCTTTAACTGCACCACAGTGATGGTATGGAAGGCTCTGAACTTCAAAAGTGACAGCGACCTTGCACGGAAGATACGCTACACGGCCCTGACACAGCTGAATGGAACTCCTAATTGGAAGCAGGCTGATGTTGAAACCACTCACGAGGAGGTGGAAAAGACCATGACGCAGCGTTATGGAGAACGTGTAAAATTGGTGTATGACCGCAATGACGGCAGCACGCATGTTCTGATTGACGGCAAAGAGACGCGTGTGGAGCATAATCTTGACGTGCCCAGCTTCATGGCGTTGCAGAATGAAGTTGAAATAATGGCTATGAGCCTGTAACTATAATTGGGATGGAATATTTCAATAAGATATTGTGCGTAACCTACGCGGAACTGACTGGAGGTAACGATGCAGTTATCAAGGCTGCCACCTTACGCCAGAACATGAAGCGTGGGAACATCGTCAGCGTGCACCGTGGAGGCGGCGAGGGCGGTCAGGCACTCTACGCATGGAGTTCCATTCCTCAGAAATACAAGGAACGGTATATGGAGCGATACGGCGACCCCGAGCAGCGCATGAAGGAAGCGATGATACGAGACCGGGTAAAACTGGACAGTGATGCACATACTTGGTATACGGACTACAAATATGAGATGAATGGAGAAATGACTAAATTAACTACCGAACTCATCGATGAGTACACCATTAATGCCAGCGTACTGAACGAGCTGCTGAAGATGATGGCACAGCGCCGAGCAATCCGCCAGAGCCTAAATGGCAGTACTGCGGGAGCATGGGAAGTCATTTATAAGAGTTCTGAAGCCATGCGTGATGAATATCACCACACTCTTCCACAAAACCAGGCACGACTGAAAGCTAAAATCAAGGCTTTCAAGGCTGACGGGTACAAGAGCCTTATCAGTGGCAAGGTTGGAAACCGTAATACGGTGAAAATGACAAAGGAATTCGGACTTCTTCTCATCGCACTGAAGCGCAGCCGAACACCAGTCTATACCGATGCGCAACTCTTCGAAGAGGGGAACCGCCGAGCAATAGAGAACGGCTGGAAACCACTGAAGAGCCTTCCATGGATGAAGCGGTGGCTATACAGTTCGGCAACACAGCAACTATGGTATGATGCCGTGCATGGTGAGAATGCCGCCCGCCTTAAATTCGGCAGGAAGCAGAAAACGAAACTCCCTACACGCCGCGATTCGCTTTGGTATGGCGACGGAACGCGCCTGAACTTGTATTATCAGGATAAGGAAGGAAATGTGCGTACGACACAGGTTTACGAGGTGATTGATGCCATGAGCGAGGTAATGCTGGGCTACTGGATAAACGACTCAGAGGATTACGAGGCACAATATCACGCTTTCCGAATGGCCATTCAGACCAGCGGACACAAGCCTTACGAGATTGTGCACGACAACCAGGGCGGACATAAGAAACTAAACAAGGTTCAGCCGAACTCAAATGGAAAAGGCTTCTTGGACAAAATATGCCATATCCACCGTGCCACAATGCCCAACAACGGATCTTCCAAAACGATTGAGGCCATATTCGGACGCTTCCAGCAGCAGGTTCTCCACCAGTATGACAACTTCACGGGCCAGAACATCACCGCAAAGAAAGCCAGCAGCCGGCCCAACCTTGAAAGCATGGAAGCCAATAAGAAGGGCTTGCCTACATTGGACGAACTGAAAGCTATCTACGCCGAAGCACGGCAGAAGTGGAACTCCATGAAGCACCCCATCTATGGTAAAAGCAGAATGGAAGTATATGAAAGCAGCGTAAACGAAGAAACACCGGTCGTAACACCAGTAGACATGGTTGATATGTTCTGGATTATGCACGACAAGCCGGCAACGTTTACCGACCAGGGGATCACCATCGAGGTGAAAAAACAGAAGCATACATGGGAGGTGTTCAAGAACGGAGAACCAGACTTGGAATGGCGTAAACGACATACGTGGGAAAAGTTCTATGTTCAATATGACCCGAACGACATGACCACGGTTAATCTCTATGCGATTGACCTTGCTGGCGGGAAACGTTTTTCAACCGTGGCACGCCCCTACTGGGAGATACACCGTGCATTGCAAGATCAGAGTGCAGAGGAAAAGACGCAGATACACAAGGCCATCGAAGCAGGCAAGAACGACCGCATAGAACGTGTAATAGCAGGCAGACGCATCGCTATTGCCCATGGTACTGACCCGGAGCAGAATGGACTTGTTTATCCGAAGCTGAAAGGGCTCAACAAAGAGCAGCAGGAACAGGCTCAATCAAGATTTGCCCTGTATGCCAAACCGCCCCAAAAATTCACGTTAGGACAAATAACCAAGCAAATAAGTCTGACGGATTGGAGTGAGGAGGTCAATTCGAATAAAGAACAAGACATTACTGCACCGGTTAAGGTCGACATGGCTTCGGTGGCTGGGAAGATGTAAGCGGCGAGGCAATGCCGCACGGAACAGAACAACGGAACAACAATAAAAACAGAACAAGATATGAAGTTGACAAAGAATGAAAAGGGACAGATTCAGGAGTGCTTGAGGCAATACGCAGCCAAGTACCCAAGTCAGAACAAGGCGGCACAGAGCCTCACGGGGACGAGCAGCGCGACAGTGAGCAGCATCCTGCAGGGCAAGTGGGAGAACATATCGGACGATATGTGGCGCAACCTTGCCGCACAGATCGGAGTAACGGGCGCCACGGACTGGCAGGTGGTGGAAACCAAAGCCTATCAGGAAATGGCACTCGTCATGAGAGATGCACAGGCGGTGAAGAACGTTACATGGATTGTCGGAGAGGCAGGATGTGGCAAGACCACGACCGCAAGGCTCTATGCCGGCGAGAATAACGGAGTGTTCTATATCTTGTGTTCAGAAGACATGAAGAAGAGTGATTTCGTAAGAGAGATAGCACGCCGTATCGGCCAGCGGACTGAAGGCTACAGCGTGCGGGAGCTGCTCGACCGCATCATCGACGACCTCATACAGATGGAGGCACCGCTGCTGCTCTTCGACGAGGCTGACAAACTGCCGGAGCGGGTGTTCCACTACTTCATCGACCTGTACAACCGCCTGGAGGACAAGTGTGGCATCGTGTTCCTATCCACAAGCTACATCAAGCGCCGCATGGCAATGGGGCTGCGCTACAACAAGTGCGGCTACAACGAGATCCACTCGCGCATCGGCCGCAAATTCTACGAGTTGGAACAAACGGCCCCACATGATGTCTACGCAATCTGTATGGCAAACGGCGTTAATGATAAAGCACGGATATCGGAGGTTGTTAAAGACGCGGAGGAATATGAGTTTGACCTGCGACGTGTGAAGAAAAGCATACACAGGGTGAAGCTGATGACCGCACAGACAGCGGCCAGACAGCGTTTGAACGGTGATAAAGCAGCAGAACAATGAGTAGTGGAGTGAAAGACGCGGTCCAAGTGATAGCAGAGCTTACCGCTGCAAATGCAGAGCTGCGTGAGAAGATAAAAGACCTTGAAAAAGCATTGTGGAAAAGGGACCACCCTGTGCTCCGCCGTGCACTGAGTGTAAGCGACGTGATGCGCATGAAGAAAGAGACCTATCCCTTTGAGGGCGCATGGGAGGAAGCCTTCGGCCGCCCCGAGAAAAATGGCGTGTGGTTTGTGTGGGGCAACAGCGGCAACGGCAAGACGAGCTTCATGCTGCAGCTCTGCAAGGAACTCTCACGATTTGGCCGTGTTGCATACGACAGCCTGGAGGAAGGAGCCTCCCTGACGATGAAAAACGCCTTTATGACGGCAGGCATGCAGGATGTGGCACGGCGGTTCGTACTGCTCGACCGTGAGAATATGGAACAGTTGTCGGCACGCCTTGGCAAGCATAAAAGTCCTGACATAGTCGTGATAGACAGTTTCCAATACACACACATGAGTTTCAATGAGTACGAGGCCTTTAAGGAGCGCCATGCCAACAAGTTGCTTATTTTCGTCAGTCAGGCGGATGGCAACAAGCCGGCGGGCCGTACGGCCGTGAGCGTGATGTATGATGCGAGTCTGAAAATATGGGTGAGCGGATTCCGTGCCCAGAGCAAGGGGCGGTACTTCGGAAGCAAGGGGTACTATACCATTTGGGAGGAGCGGGCCAAGGCGTACTGGGGTGAAAGTAACATATAAAACGGAGGTAATCATGGCAAATACCAGAGACAATCTGCTGTACAGGTTGAGGAAGAAAGGCGTGAGGGTACAGACACGGGAACGGACTATATTTTTCGCTTTTGATGGTGCCCCTTTCAAGATTATACAGGTAAAACGCCTGTGTAAGGAATTTCATTTTGTAGTACAATTAGAAATATAAAAAAGTATATGATGAAAAGAATAAAAGATTTGACGGTAACTGTAACCTACACAGTAGGTTTAAGTGATGTAGAAGTCAACGAAAAGGTCTTTGACGCTCTAAATGCCTTGGCAGACAGAGGAAGCGTACACTGTAATCTTGTGGACCGGGACGAGCAGGTGGGCACTGCGTTCGAGTGGCTTGGGGACAATATCAATGAAAATGATGCCTGTAATTGGGAATACGAAATTGAAGAAATGGAGGAATATGAAAATGAGCAAGGAAAGACGGATGATTGAAATTGCCCCTGGACGCATGAGTCCGGGCGGGCGGATGGCGGACCGCATCGAGAGCCGGGGACATTGTTGCCCATATTGCCAGGGAAATGGATACCACTGGCAGGAGGATGAATGGCAGGAACGTTACAAGCAGGAGTGCCAGATATGCAAGGGCAGCGGAAGGCTCGATGCCGTGATAACTATTGAGTGGAAATCTGGGGAAAGTAAAAAGGTAAAAGAGTAAAGAAGTATGATAGATTGTAGAGATTATAAAAAAGGCCGTTGCCTCGGAAACTGTGACGGCATGGGGCATTTCCTATGTGACGAATGCAAGTGGCGAAAGCCGAAAAAAAGAAGATAATATGAGAAAGTTGAGATATTATTCGATGATACCGAACGACAAGCCGGAATGGCTGTTGAGGTTACAGATGGAAATCAGTCAGCATTACAGCTTCCAAGCAATGGAAGACACCGAGGAGGATTGGGACCGGCTGAAGGATTATGTGGATGCCAAGATCCTGGAACTGTATAACCGAAGGGATGTGATGGTGAGGAGCCAAATAGAATCGGCACTCATAACCGACGAAGGGAAAACGGTGCTGCATATCGAGCGAAATCGAAAGGTGGTTCAGACATATTATTTACAATAATTTAAATTTCAATGACATGGCAAACATTTTAGACGAAATCAAGAAGCGTATCCAAGTGTGGCACGAGAAGCGTGCGGCACGCATCGAGACCAACCGCCAGGCGGAGCTTGACGCGGAGGCACGGGAAGCTGTGCAGGTAATGGAATTCAACAGCAGGCTGTACATCTGTGTACACGGCACACCACTGTTCGACATCGATATTTTCAAGAACAGCGTGGCCGAGGTCGTAGCCTGTGGCCGCAGGGCATACAAGGACTGGAAGGAGGAGAAGCTATGGGAGCGGAACGGAACTACGCGCGTTTCTACAGCCTGCTGAAGAAACTGCCCGGCGCGGACAAGGAAACGCTCGTGGAGCAGTACACGAACGGTCGGACCGTCCACCTGCACCGGACCACCATGCAGGAATACAACAAAATGTGCAATGACATGGAGCAGGTGGCAGGCTATGATGAACGGATGCGCCGGATGCACGAGGCACTCCGGAAAGCACGGAGCGGCGTGCTGCACCAGATGCAGCTGTACGGCATAGACACTGCCGACTGGACACGTGTCAACGCCTTCTGCAGGGATCCCCGCATAGCCGGCAAGGAATTCCGGGAGCTGGACGTGGAAGAACTGAACGCGCTGAACACGAAGATGAGGGCCATCATCAGAAAACAAAAGTCAAACCAATAAAAACAAAGGACAATGGAAACAAAAGTAAACATCAATGATTTGAGCAAGGAAGAGCGGGCGAAGCTGCTCGCAGAGTTGCAGAACGAAGAGAGGCAGAACCGCATCGAGCGGCGTGAGACCTACGAGGGGCTGCGTGCTTCCTTCATGAAGGAGGTGGAGGAGAATGTGACAGAAATAACGAAAGTGGTAGAATACTTTAAGGCGTGGCTTGAGCAGGAGGTTGAGGGCTTTGTGGCCATCATGAAGGACTACGGGCAGGTGCGCAAGAGTGACCAGCGCAGCTACACCATCACCGACGGTGACTTCCGCCTGGAGATAGCCGGCAACAAGGTGAAGGGCTTTGACGAGCGCGCCGACCTTGCGGCGGAACGTCTGATAGACTACCTGAAACGCTATATGAAGCGGAGCGAGAAAGGGGCTGACGACCCGATGTACCAGATGGCGATGACGCTGCTGGAGCGCAACAAGGCCGGTGACCTGGACTACAAGAGCATATCCAAGCTCTATGAGCTGGAGGACAAGTTCGACAGCGAGTATGGCGAGATCATGGGTTTGTTTAAGGAAGCCAACGTGGTTCAGAAGAATGCCGTGAACTACTACTTCCAGAAGCGTAACCCAGAGACCAACGTGTGGAAGAGGATAGAGCCGAGTTTCTGCAGGATGTGAGGAAAAGTAAAGAAGTAAAAAGGTAAAATAGTAAAAAGTCCGCTAAATGATTGATGTTTAGCGGACTTTTTTGTAATTTTGCACATTATGGGGAAAGGCAGAAACAAACAGCTCATTGATGAGCGCGACAAAAAGCTGTTCGAACGGTTCTACTACTGGTCGGAGGTGCAGCGCCTGCGTTTCGACGACGTCATCCGCAAGCTCTCGGAAGAGGAGTTCTTCCTCTGCGAGGCGACCACGCTGCGCATCATCAAGCGGATGCTGGTGGAAGGTGCGACGGTGAATGGCGCCGCCGTGAAGAAGAGCCGTTACATGGGCTTCAGGTCTTCACGACGACAGACAGCTTCCGCCACCCAACTGTCCTTGTTTCCCGAGTCGCCTCGCTGACGGCGCAGGTGTAGGTTGTCTCGTACACCTTGATGTTGTGATTGAATGTGAAGAACTTCGAGCGGGTGCGTATCAAAGCCCCCTCATCCGATGCCCTATAGCCCTGCAACAGCGTGTGCAGGGCTTTTCTTTTTTCCTCCCTCTCCATGATCCGGCCCACCGTTTGGCTTCCGGCATGCGTGTCGTCGTAGCAGTCGAGGACGAGCCTCACGCGCACCTCGCAGGTTCCGCGCTGCGTCCAGTCGCCCGCATCGCTCCACTCGGTGCCGGGCAGGTCGATGAGTACGGCCGGAAAGGTTAAGGGGTACATATCAAGGCTGTCGTCGTCGAGCGCCTCCAACTGTCCGTAGTCTTCGTCCACGGTACGCGCCCACGGCAGCTTTTCACTGATGTGGCCGATGAGATTAACGAGTAGTGATTCCATTGCCTATCTCCTTTAGTTTGTCAATGATTGCCTTGTTTATTTTTTCGCGCAGTTCCTTGCTTTCGCCGATGAACCGGCGTTGGGGAATCTTAACCTTGATATTGAGCTTCTGCTTCTTGGTGAGTGCCAGCGCTCGCCATTTCTTGGCCTCTTCAGGCAGTTCCTTCGGCAGCTTCTCGCCCTTACGCACACCTGCGATGGAATAAGCCTTTGCCCATGCCATCCTGCGCATCTCGGGAGTGACGGTAGGATGCGTATTGATGGTACCACCCTCGTTGTGGATGGTTGCATACGGCACGGGATTAACCACCGTCACCTGTCCGGGTTCTCCAACGGCATCAATGCTGTCCATCAGATGATTGCGTTCAGAGTTCAGTGGCTTGTAGGGACTGCCCGCCTTCTGCCGTTTTGTCTTCTTCCATTCATGCAGTCCGTCGTTCGTAAAGCCTCCGTCCCGGAAGTTCTGCCTGAAATGGTTCTTGGCAATGACGGCCGCCTTGCGGGGCAGTTCGTCGCGCATGGCACGCTCCACCTGCCGGGGGGCGCGGGCTATTACATCGGCTATTTGTTTGGCATCCATGAAAAATAATCGTCCAAAAGTTTGTTCGTAACGGATAATTTCGTATCTTTGTAGCAGCCCGATAAGGGTTAGCATGTGCTACGGCACGTTGCATCGCGGGAGAGTTTCAACTCTCCCGTAGTTATTTATGAGCAGCATAAAAAGTCCTGTCTTTATAGAACAGCCTTGTTTTCCCTTTCTCATAAATCCACACTTCCTGTACATCTTGTCCCGGGAGTTTTATCCTTGCCATCACTTGTTTTCTTATAAACCGATCAGAACAGCCTTTTGTATTATTGATGACAACATAAGGGGACTGTTCAAGACCATGCGATAACATTCTTCCTACTTTCTTTTTGCTCCACGGTCTTACAAAACTCTCATACTCGTAGAACACACCATCCACTCGGAAATCGGGACACTTACGCTCGTATCTCGTGCCGATGAGTGGGCCGTATATCCGCCTGTACTCCTCCGACCTGAAGTGAACGATTGGCGTTATCTCTACCTCACGCCCAGCTTGGGCAAACGATTGAGCTATCGCCACTATGTCATGATAGTCAGGCTTTTTCTTGTCTACGGCCTCGTGTATGGCCAGCGTTCCTCCATTCTTGTACCTGTTTTTGAGGATAAAGCCGTTCTCATCAGGTAGCTTTCCATCTACATACGGGCAGTTAAAACAATCCTTCTTGCGGTTTGTGAACACTGCCTTGATGTTGTCCTTCAGCCCCTGCGGCCTGTAGAACGGGCACCGGGCGCAGTTTTCGGGGAAGTAAGGGTGCGTGTCGTTGATAAGGCGGCCATCCTTGCCCGGATTGTTGTCAAGCCCCCGCTGCGCCCGGGGGGCAGGCATGTCATCCACCACATCGTCTGATGACGCCGGCTCGTCCGTGGCTTCGAGCGAGCATTTGCAGTTCCAGCGGTCCTGCGGGTGATGCCTGGCCCAGAACGGATGCTCCACCGGCAGCGTGAGTTTCCTTTCCCAGTAGGCGCGGTGCGAGGCTTCGGCATTGGGCGCGGTGGTGGGCATCCACCGCAGGTTGGGCATGACGTCCTTGTTACGCACGAATTCCTGCCAGTCGGCCGCGGCGTGTGCCCGCAGCACGGCAGTGTTGTATTCGGTGCGCAGCCACGCGCCGACATGATGGCTGGAGATGCTTCGGACATCGTTCAACCACCGTTCGAACGGTTTCAGACTGCCGTTTGCGTCAAGCAGCCTGGCTGCCATCGCCTCGCCCATGGCATGCACCTTGAACGCCGCGAACACCTCGTTGCCGTGCCGCATGGCAGAGAGGAAGTCGTCGTTGTGCCGCGGCCGGTAGTCGCCGGCAGCCAACCCCTGCACCGCCGCCTCGTTCAGAATGCGCAGCAGCTCGCGCCACATTCTCGGCTCTATCTCCTCGGAAGTGTCAAAACCGCCGTAGACGGCGCGCAGGAAGCCCTCAAGGATGCCGGCGGAGAAACTGACACCGGCACCGGCATTGTGGAAACGGGAATGGCAGGTGCACCGCCCGCCCCCGTAATAAAGGCTGTCGATCAGAAGCCGCTGTCCGCCCCGAGGGGTGTCGGGGCCAGTCCGAAAAAACGGCGCAGGGCGTTGGCCGGCTTGGCCGGTGGCCCGGACGGAGCAGGCTCTGTAGGGGCATGTTGCAGTTGCTCGTGCAGGGCGGCACGCTCCTCCTCTTTCCTCGCCTTAAGCTCGTCGTAGTTCTCCGGTCTGGCGATGCCGAACGTCTCGTACAGATAATCATCGTCGATGGGCAGCCCCATGGCTGAGCATTTCTGCACGATGTCTATCTGCTGCGCCACATCCACCTTGTCTTTCTTGGCATAGACAAACTCGCCCCCGTCGGTGTTGAATCCCAGCGAGGCAAATATGTCACGCATCTGATAGTTCAGGATGTCGAGGATGAATTCCCTGTCATCGGCATTCATCTCGTCCTCTTCCTCCTTGTGGATGGTGCCCAGCGCCTGCGTGCCCGTCTCCTTGGCATCCGTGGTGAGCGTGTTGCCCAGCACGCGGATGCTTATCTTGCTGTCCCAGTATTCGGCAAAGGTGCGGTAGAGCTCGCTGCTGCCGGTCTTGTTGCCCGCCTCGAGCAGTTTCAGCTCACTGTCCTTGGGGTGGATGTACACGGCGTTGGTGCCCTGCGCCCGCGCTTCGCGGATAAGCGTCCTGCGTGCATCCTCGTCACCTGCGTCGTAGGTATATTCGCGGATGGGCATGCCGAAGATATTGCAGAACCGCGCCCAGTCACCCATGTTGCCTTTCTTGTAGAGCACGGCGGGCAGTATCTCGGCGAAGATGCCCAATCCCCGCTCGCTGCCAACGAAGAGCATGTCGGGATAGAGCTCTATGGGCTCACCCCCCATGTCGCCCTGATGGCGCAGCAGAAGTCGGTGCACGGGGTCGTAATGCTTGCGGTCGATGGAGTCGAAACGGATGTTGCCGTCATCGCCCATGCGGAACTGCACCAAAGTAAAGCCCCAAAACTCGGAGAGGATAAGTTCCTTGCGCAGCTCCTTGAACCACGGTGAACGCAGCTGTTTGTTGATGGCCTCGTCGGGTTCGTCGTTGCGGCGGAACTCAATTGGTATCTGCGTCACACCCCGCAGCCTTTTGGCCATCACGCCCGTGAGGTGCAGGTCAAAGTTGGCGCTCTCGTACATGTCGTACAGCCGCACGCGGTTGCTGTAGTCTATCCCCTTCGCCGACGTCACGGCATTCATGTAGTGCTGCAGGTTGAAGTGGAACAGTTCCGGCATCTGCAAGACCACGTCCGGCTGCCGTTCCCCGGCCTTCACAAGCATTCCACCCTGTGTGATGCGCCGGTTCCCCTTTCCTTTATTTTTTGAACTTCCCATCCTTTTTAATTGAGATTTGTAATTTTGCATTATGAATCATCCCATCACCGGTCTTACTTCGTCGGCTTTGATTTGCCAGCGCGACTTGTCCTCAAGTTCGTCGGCAGGTAGTGGGGGGGCCCCGTCAATGGTCACGTCGCCGCGCATCACGCCCTTAAGCCACTCTATGGCGCGGTCGTAACGGTCCTGGCGTATCTTCGGCATCTTGTAGGGGTTATGCTGACAGAAGATGTGGTAGATGGCAATGTCGACGGCGAACATCAGTACGAGCGCGTGTCGGCCGGCCCCGCGCGCTTCAAAAATTTTATTGCAGTCGTACTTCTTGTTGAGGTACGAGCGCATCTCCGATACGGCCCGGTCCTCGCAAATTTCCACTATCTGCGGATCGTAGTCTGCCGTCCCCTGCCGCAGCAGGGAGTCGAGTATCTCCTTGTGGATACTCGCGTCGTAGTCGGTAAGGTCTATAAAGTTCTGCATGCCATTATAGTGTATAGGGATTGTCTTCGTTCATGTCGTTATAGCTCACAGTGTAGGTAGGCTCCAGTTCGCCCGTCTTGGTATCCACCATTGTCGCGCCGCCTTCCACGGCATCGGGGCCGTCGGCGGGATAAGGCAGCGTCAACTCGAAGAGCTTGAACTGGTTGACGAGTTCCTGCATGTGCGGGTTGTCCTTCTCTTCTTCATTGAACACCCATGCGCCCAACCGGTCGAGCGGCTCGAGGTTCGCTTCGATACGCGTTGCCTTGTCCGTCTTCTTTCGCGTGTCTTCACGAATGAAGAGCTGCGTCTTGCGCTTGGCGCACTCATCACGCAACAGGGGCTTGAATACCTGCTGATAAAAGGGATCCTGCAGCTTGTTGTTCTCAATGTACCAGTACACGTTGGTCCTTCCCGCCACGTATTTGTCCAGTTCGAAGTACCAGCCGATGAAATTGGCGTTGGTCTCGCGTGCAAGGAAGCCCTTGATGACGTAATACACGCCCTTGTATTTGCCTATAAGCCACAAAGCCTTTGTGGAGCTTCCTTTTTTCTTGCTGTCTGAGTAGGCGGGGTCGCCGTAGCCGATGAGGAAGCGGAACTTCTTCAGCGGCGGCACCTTGCCGAAGGGCAAGTTCTTGAAGATCTTACCTTCTGCCACGGGATTGTTGAAATACTCCCCCTGCTGGGCGCGTACCGTTATTTTTGACAGGATGCGGTCTATCTGCTCTTCCGTGTTCTTTTGCGGCCATGAGCTTCGTCCGTCCTTATCGCGGATGTTTATAATGTCCCAGCTGTTGGCGAGCTTTCCCGCCCGCGTGATACAACAATCTTTAGCGATGATGTTTCCGCACCACAGCACCAGTGTCGGCTCCGATATGGAGCGCGTGGGATACAACGCCTGCTCGGCCCACTGCCATTTCTTGTCAAGCGTGGCGGGGTTGCGGCAGTCCTCGTCCGTGTCGTAGTCGTCAAAATAGAGCACGTCGGGGCGTATGGCTTCATTGCGCATACCGCGTGGCGCGGAGCCGGCACCCAGTGCGATGAATTTCGCCCCGCAGGTGCAGGTGAACTCCTTGTCGGTCCACGCGCCGAGCGTTTCCTGCTTGCCGTAGAACTGCAACAGGCGCGGATTCTTCTCGAAGTTTATCTTATAAGGCATCAGGAGACGGCCGGCTGCGTCTATGGTAGCGGCGGCCAAAGCCACAAACCGCTTGCGACGGGTGAGCACCAAATACATGATGACGAACATCGCCACTGTAGACTTGGCCAGCTCACGGCTCCAGGACAATACCTCGTACCACTCGTCGTTGGCCACGATGCGGCGTATCGCCTTCACATGGAACGGAGCGAACTCGTACTTGGCGTAGGATGGAAAAAAATAGCGTATCCACTCCACAGGGTCTTTTTCCAGTTCGGCCCGTTTCCTTTCTATTTCCCTTCGCGAGAGACTTTCATCTACGGGAACGTCTTTCGCCAATCCCTCATGAAAGCGGCCCCACAGTTCCAGGGCCTGTCTGTCAGTCTGCTTTGCCATCATTTTGTCGTCTGGTCTTTGATGAACGCGTCAAAGAGGTTATTGAACTGCTTGGCGGCCTCAATGTCAAGTGGCCGCAGCCACGACAGAAAACGCATGGCCACGGACACGCAGTCGGACACGCCCACATCGTTCTGCAGCTTGTTGATTGCGCCTGCCAGCTTCGCCAACGCATCAGCCTCGGCAGGCGTGGCGTACCGCCGCCCTTCCTCACGGCCTGCGATGGCATTGTTCACTTCTATAATCTGCCGGTTCCACTGGGCGATGATTTGTGCGGGCGTGATGGCCACCGAAGCCTTAATGCTCTCCCAGTTCCCGTCCTTAATCCAGCGGCTTACCGTCTGGCGCGTCGTGCCCACCTTGTCGGCTATCTCCTCCTGCGTATAGTTGCCGTCGAGATAGAGCGACTTGGCTATGCCTTTCCTGTCTATGCTTGTCTTCATCCTGTCCGTGTATTGTTATTCCGTTGCAAAGTTCTTGTTTTTTTTACGTTCATAAAAATGCCGGATACTTCATATATCACCGGATTGCAATGACATACGAACGGGAAGACATCGCGTTTTTGTCATTTTGCCAGGTCAAAAACCAACATTACTTTTGCATCAAAAATCAGCGAAATGCAGACAAAGTTTTTCAATATCATCCCGGGCGACGGTGACGTCGCCATCCTGCTCTACGGCGATGTGGGCGACAACCAAAAGGTGGACAGCGCGCGGGTCGTCACCGAACTCATGGCCCTTGCTTCCCAGTACAGGAAGATAGACGTGCGCATCAACAGCTGCGGGGGCGACGTGTTCTCGGGAATAGCCATCTACAACGCCCTGCGGACGAGCAAGGCCGACATCACCATCTATATAGACGGGATCGCGGCCAGCATCGCCGGCATCATCGCGCTGTGCGGCAAACCCCTGTACATGTCCCCCTACGCCAAGCTGATGCTGCACGCCGTGAGCGGCGGCACATGGGGCAACGCCTCCGACCTCAGACGGACCGCCGAGATGATGGAAGCCCTGCAGGGCGACCTTGCGGCGATGATCGCCGGCCGGTGCGGAATGAGGAAAGAGGACATCCTTGCAAAGTATTTCGACGAGAAGGACCATTGGATAAGCGCCCAAGAGGCTTCCGAAATGAAGCTTGTCGACGGCATCTACGACATGGCGGACAAACCGGCGGCAATGGAGACGGCAGAAGAGATTTACAAATATTTTAATAACCGGCTGCAGTTGCAGCCATCAAGACCAAATGAAGAAATGGCACTATTAGATTCATTGAAGGGCATTCCGTCGTTTGCCAACATGACTGACGACGGGGCCGCACTCGCGCATATCCGCGAGTTGGAGAACAAGGCAACGAAGGCGGATGCCTTGGAAAAGGCCGTCAACTCCTACAAGGAGAAGCTGCAGGCTTTGGAAAACAGGGAAGTTGCGGCTTTCATTGACAAGGCGGTCGCCGAGCGGCGCATCACCCCGGAGCAGAAAGAAAGCTTCACCGCACTGATGAAGAGCGACCGTGAGAACACGGAGAAACTCATTGGCAGCATGAAGCCGCAGCCGGAGCGCCGTGCGGCTGACGTGTACCGCGATGGAGGGGCATCGCCCGCATCTCTTATGGACAAGTCTTGGGACGAACTGGACAAGGCCGGACTGCTTTCCGATTTGCGCAATGCCGACCCGGCCTCCTTCAAGGCGAAGTACAAGGAGAAGTTCGGTATAGAGTATAACGAATAAAACGCATTTGGACAACATTAAAACGGAAATAAAATGGCATTAAACATCAGTATCTGGCAGAGCACGCTGGTCGAGAACTTCTATCCCGACAACAGCTTTGCCTCGAAATCAGTGGACGACTCGACTTTTGTCCGCGCCCACAAGGTAATCATCCCCAATGCGGGCTCCCCCTCAAACGTGCAGAAGAACCGTACGGCCAAACCGGCTACGGTGAACCAGCGCACCGACCACGATCTGGAGTACGTTATCGACGAATTGACCACCGACCCGATTTACATTCCCAACATCGACACGGTGGAACTGAGCTACGACAAGCGCAGCTCCATCATCAGCAACGACCGCTCGCAGCTGCAGAACGAAGCACACGTGAATCTGCTCGAGCGTTGGGGCGCGGGCGTACCTGCCGCCAACGTACTGCTGACCACCGGTACCACCGAGCGGGCGGCACATACATCAGAAACGGCTACGGGAAAGCGCAAGCGCATCACCAAGGAAGACCTGCTCTCCATCATGACCCGCATGGATGCAGACAACGTACCCGAAGAAGGACGCTATATCCTGCTTGATGCGTACATGTATGCCGACCTTTTGGCCGACCTGTCCGAATCGGACAAGTGGATGTTCCAGAACTCGGCCGACGTGCAGAAGGGCGTGTTGGGCAATCTCTACGGGCTCAACATCATGAAACGCAGCAAGGTGCTGCGCGTGAAGAGCGACAAGACGTTGCTGCCTTGGAGCGAGGAGGCTGCAGCCGGCGAGTTGGCGGCCGCACTGGCATGGCATGACAAGTCGGTGAGCCGCGCACTGGGCGAGGTGAAAATGTTCGACTCGACGAACAATCCGCTCTACTACGGTGACATCTATTCGTTCCTGCTCCGTACGGGCGGTTCGGTGCGCCGCTACGACAAGAAAGGCATCTATCTTTTGGCGGAAGCCGCGAAGTAAAGAAAGGGGCGGATTATGTTACCACGAATCAAGATACAATTTCTCAACGGGCAGTTGGGCACCGTCGGTGAGAGTCCCGACGGACTCTTCGCACTGGTGTGCGGCGCTGCGGCTGTCGCCAAAACGATGGAGCCCGGCAAGGCTTATACCTTGCACTCCTTTGACGACTTGGCTGCACTGGGTGTGACGGCAGAGAACAACCCCCGCCTGTACAAGCACGTGCGGGACTTCTACGCCGAAGCGGAGGAAGGCACGAAGCTCGTCGTATTCCCCGTAGATAAGGCGAAGACCTTCACAGAACTCTGTGATAAAGACACTGGGGCCATCAAAGAACTTGTCACGATGCAGAACGGTGCGCTGCGCGGCCTCTTCGTGGCCGGCGACGGACGTGAGGCAACCCTCACCACGAACGGGCTGGACGATGACCTTTTTACCGCCCTGTCCAAAGCGCAGCAGCTGGCAGAATGGGCAACCGTCTCGCTTTACGCCCCGCTCTTCATCATCTTGGAAGGACGCGGCTACAAGGGCGGAACGGTGAAAGACCTGCACAAGGAGGCTTACAACCGTGTGGGCGTGCTCATCGGAGACACCGTGAAGGGCTCGGAAGGTGCTGCCGTTGGCATGATGGCGGGCCGGCTGGCCACGCTGCCCGTGCAGCGTAATATAGCGCGTGTGAAGAACGGTGCGCTCAAACCCGTCGCTATGTTCATCGGCGAAAAGCCGGTGGAAGAGAACGCCTCGGCTGTGGGCGACCTCTACGACGCAGGCTACATCACCCCACGCAAGTATGTGGGCAAGGCCGGCTACTTCTTCACCGATGACCGGTTGGCCTGCGATCCCACTGACGATTATGCCCACATCACCGCCCGCCGCACCATCGACAAGGCCTACCGCATCGCCTACGGGGCATTGTTGGAACTGATGATGGACGAACTGCCCGTGAACGAGGACGGCACCCTGCAGCACGGCATCATCATGGCGTGGCAGCAGATGATGGAGAATGCCGTCAACCGCGCGATGACCGCCGCCGGCGAACTGTCTGCGGACACCGACGGCGCAGGCTGCAAGGCTTATATCGACCCGACGCAGAACGTGCTCTCAACCTCGAAGATAGAGCTCACGCTCAAGGTGCGGCCTTTCGGCTACGCCCGTTACATCGACGTGAAGTTGGGATTTCAGGTGGAAGCAGGCAAGTAAGATTTCAAGCAGGCGGGTTTTACCCCGCCTGCCCTTCACTTAAAACAGACAAATCATGTTCAATTCAAGAGAATACGAATGGGCGGACATCAGCATCGTGCTGGGCGGGAGGCCCGTTACCGGCATCCGCGGCATCAAGTATAATGTCAAAAAAGAGAAGGAGCCGCTCTATGCGAAAGGCAACAGGCCACACGCTGTGCAGAGCGGCAACTACGACTACAGCGGGGAAATAACGCTCTTGCAGAGCGAATACCTCGCCCTGCGGCAGGCTGCCAAGGGTGACATACTGAATGTTTCGCTCGACATCGTGGTTGCCTACGGCAATCCCACACGCGGCGACACCATCACTTCCGATATTCTGGTAGGCGTGGAGTTCACCGAAGACAACACGGAGTGGAAGCAGGGGGACAAATTCCAGGAAAAGGCGATACCTTTCGTCTTTGTCGACAAGAAAGACGCTTAAGGCCACCGGGATGTAATAATTGACTATCAAAAAGTAAAATCATGAAGTATACCAAAGACCAACTGAATGAATGGAAGAAGAAGCATGGCGACCTCTTCGAGATTACCATCGACGACAAGTCGTGCATCCTGCACCGCCCCACACGCCGCGACCTCAGTTATGCAAGTGTCGTGAAAGACCCCATCAAGATGAGCGAGACCATGCTCGGTCAGCTGTGGGTGGCCGGCGACGAGGAGATAAAGACAGATGACGGCCTTTTCCTTGCCGCCATTCAGAAGATGCAGGAAGTGCTCGAAGTGAAGGAGGCGGAAATAAAAAAGCTTTAGAGGATGCCGAGGTAGACGTGGCCGACGGTGTCGACGTCCTCTTCTTCAATACCGTGATGCGCTATTACCTGCACCTGGACCCTGACAGCCTTTCGGACGAGGAGTGGGCGCACACTTACAGGTATCTTCGGGAAATCCGCGAGATGGAGGCAAAATCAGCCAATGGATAATGTTCTGAAGTTTCTTATCAAGCTCAACGCCGACAAGGGCAACGTGCTCTCCGTGGCACGGCAGACCGAGCAGCGGCTGGATGCCATCAACCGGAAAGCGTCGGTTGTTGGCAGGGGCCTGCGCCGCGCCTTTTCATTGGAAGGTTTCAAAGGTTCTCTGATGTCCATTCCTGGCATGTCGTTCCTGATGAACCCGTACACCATGATTGGCGCAGGCGTCGGGGCAATGGTCAGGCTGGGGGCACAGGCGGAAAGTGTGAACGTGGCATTCACCACGCTGGTGGGAAGTGAGGGCAAGGCCGCCAAAATGCTGGGGCAGATAAACGACTTCGCCGCCCATTCGCCTTTCGGCAAAATGGACCTCACGCAGAATGCGCAGATGATGCTCAACTTCGGTGTGGAGACTGGTAAGGTGCTGCCGCTGCTCAAACAGCTGGGCGACATCTCGGGTGGCGACAAGCAGAAGATGTCGGCCTTGTCGCTGGTAATGGGACAGGTGTCAAGCACGGGCTACCTCATGGGACAGGACCTTCTGCAGTTTATCAATGCCGGATTCAATCCCGTTCAAGAACTCTCCAAGATGACGGGTATCTCGGTGGATAAACTGAAGGATAAGATGTCCAAGGGTGAAATCACCTATCGCAATGTGGAGCAAGCCATCGCTCACGCCACGGGTGCCGGCGGCAAGTTCAACGGCATGATGGAGCGGCAGAGCCGGATACTGTCGGGCAAGTGGAGCACACTGATGGATACCGTGCAACAGGGCGCGATAGACCTTTCACAGAGCGTGAACACACCCATAGCGGAAGTGGTGGATAAGATGACGGCCGCCATCCCGAAGGTCTTTGCCGCCATTCAAACCCTCTTTGCCCTCATTGCCGGAGGTGTCAAGTTCATCATCAAGTTCCGCACGGAGTTCCTTATACTTGGCGGAGTCATTGCCGGGGTATGGCTGGTGTGCAAATCCTATACGATGGCATTGACTGTCTACCACTCAGTAATGACTGCCGTTACCGCTGTGACAAGAATATGGGCGGGCGTACAATGGCTGCTCAACATAGCCATGAGCGCCAACCCCATCGGACTGATCATTATTGGCATTGTAGTGCTTACGGGGGCAATCGCCTACTGCTGGGCCAAGTTTGCGGGTTTCCGGGCATTCCTCATCACGATGTGGGATACCGTCAAGACCTTTGCAGGCATCATCAAGGACTACCTCATCGGCCGCATCCACGAGTTGCTCGACAGCATCGGACTGGTGGCAAGTTCCCTGCAGAAACTCTTCACGGGAGACTTCAAGGGGGCAGCCGGGGACTTCGTCAATGGAATGGCGAGCTTAGCCGGTGTCAATTCCGCCACTACGGCAATAAAACGAACAGTCGATGCGGTCAGTGGGATAAAAGGTGACTACAACAAGAGCCTTGCCGCCGAGCAGGCCAAGGACAGAAGGAAAGAGGGGAAGAAGGAACGTTCCATACTGTCCGTGCCCGGACTGAAGGGAAGTGCGGCGGCCGAAAAGGTGGTCTTCGGGGATGGCAAGGGCAAAAATGGAAAAGGAAAGAAGGGGCGCAGGTCGGCCGAGGATATCGCCACCGGCGGCCGCCGCTCCACCTCCATCACCATGCACATCGGCAAATTCTTCGATACATTGCACATACACATGGCCGACAAGGCTGACACGGCGGAACTGGAGCGCATCGTGGTGCAGAGCATGAACCGTGCGCTGGTCATCGCTACAAGTACAGACCGAGGTTAATTGAATATAGAGAAAAGATGAACACCGTGACGCGCTTTGCGCTTGAGAACATCGCCCTGCGGGTGCTGGGCGGCAAGATACCGCCCTACTGGCTGTTCCGCGATACCGGCATCGCACAGGTGCCCAGCGAGGACTACGATTCCGTCCGCGCAATGGACGACAGGGAACTCGAAGACCTCGTGCGCACGAACGCGCTGGGCATCCCGATGGCCATGCCCCTGCGTTTGAAGCTCGAAGAACCGGGCGCACAGGAATGGCTGCTGCCACTCGAGCCGATGATCAGCCTTACAGGCAGACATATAATTAAGCGCAGACAGGTAAACAAGGGACTGGTACGCGGCAGCATCAAGGAACGGTGGGCGCAGGACGATTATGAAATAACCATCGAAGGCGTGCTTATCGGCACCGACGGCAAGTACCCCGCCGCTGATGTGGCACGGCTTAAGAACTTCTGTGAGGCTGCAGCCGTCACCGCCCTGTCTCCACTGCTCGAGGTTTTCGGCATCTCGCGGATCGTCATTGAAAGTTGGGACTTTCCTTTCACCTCCGGTGCGAACAACCAGAACTACAGCATCAAGGCCTACAGCGACGACATCTACAAGCTGCTGCTCTTCCGCAATGAATTTGAAATGCTGCAAATCCCATAGCCCATGTACACAATGACCTACGACATCACCATCGGCAACTATAAGCTGGGCATGCTTGATACGGTAAGCGTGCACAAGAGCGTGGAACTGCTGGCCGACACCTGCGAGATAACCCTGCCTGCGGCACAGCTCAACGTGACACTGGACGTGGAGGGCCATATCAGGCGGGGTGACCCGGTAACGGTGAAGTTCGGCTACAGGGAGACGGGCATGGCGGAAGAGTTCCGCGGATGGCTGCAGCGCATCTCCACCGATGGCGGCAATATCAGGCTGTTCTGCGAGGATGACCTCTTCACGTTTCGCAAGGACATCCCAAACGCCATGATGAAGAAGGTGACACTCTCCTCTCTTTTGGCACATGTTGTAAAAGGTGTGGGTGGAAACTGCTCCATAAGCTGTTCCTACACATGGACGTATGCCAAGTTCATCATCCATGACGCTACGGGGTACGACGTGCTGAAGAAGGTGCAGGAAGAGTGCGGGGCGGACATCTACCTCAAAGACGGCGTGCTGCACGTGCATCCTCCCGGAGAGGTGACGGGAACGGAGCGCCGCTACGATTTTGCGCTGAACATTGAAGAAGCGGATCTAACCTATCGACGTGCCGAAGACAAAAAGGTGCGCGTGGTCGTCAAGGCCATCATGCCTGATGGTAATGTGAAGGAAGTGGAGACGGGCAGTACGGGCGGCGAGAAGGTGGAAGTGAAATGCCATGCCTCGGACACGGCTTCGATGCGGGCACGGGGCGAGGCGGAAGTGCGCCGCCGTAGCTTCGACGGTTACGATGGCAGCATCACCACATGGCTCGTTCCGCAGTGTGTGCCCGGCGACACCGCCACACTGCATGATGCGGACTACCCGCATAAGGACGGCACATACTACGTGCGAAGCGTTACGACGGACTTCTCACGGTCGGGCGGCGTACGGAAGATAGAACTCGGATTCAGATTAAGTTAAAGGCAATATGGACAATTATAGAGAACTGGCACAACTGGTACAGGCAGCCGCAGGCAAGACCGCACTCTTTCTGATGCAGGGTATCGTGCGCAAGGTGGACGGTTGCCTGTGCGACATAGAGATTGGCGGCATCACCGTTCCGGACGTGCGGCTGCGGGCATCGGAGGCGACAGAAGAGGGGCAGATTCTTGTCACACCGGCCGCAGGTAGTGCCGTCATCGTAGGCAGCCTGACGGGTGACCTTACCCAGCTTGTGGTACTGGCAGTGGACCGTGCGGAAAGCATCATCATTAACGGTGGCAAGTTAGGCGGAATCATCAATATAGAACCGCTCACGCAAAAGCTCAACGAACTGGTGCGGGCTTTCAACGGCCATACGCATCAGGGAACACACGGGCCGACGGGGGCACCCCTCAAGCCAGCACAGCAGCTTAGCAGGGAAGACTACGAAGACAAGACCATAAAACACTGAAGCAATGAACGGCATACAGCTCACGGACTTTGCACCCGCCATTAAGGTGAGGCACGATGCACAAGGCAAGATCGTTTCGGGCTTGCAAGTAGGCGACATCCTGAGGCAGAACCAGGCGCTTATTCTGGCCCTGCATAAGGGCGAACTCAAAGAACGCCCGTCCGTGGGCTGCGGCATCACCGACATGCTGCTTGACAACGACCCGCTCTACTGGCGCAGCCTTGTCCGCGAGCAGCTGGAGATGGACGGCCAGAAAGTGAACGGTGTAAAGATAACGGGAACTGGCATCTACATCGATGCCGTCTATTAAAAACGGATGAAATGAAAAGAAATACGAAAGAGTGGATCCAATATGGAAGCGCCGTCGGTATGTTGGCCAGCGGGGTGCTGCTCGTCTTCCTGTGCTTTTTCCTCAATGGCTTCGAGGTGAAAGATTCAGTCCTATGGTACGTCGCACAATGTCTTGTGTATTCCGGTTCGGTGTTTGGCGTGACCGTATACATATCCACCAAGTTCGGTGATGTAAAGAACTATTTTGACGAACGTTTAAAGAATACTGAGAGTAAAGATGAGGAACATTAAGTACATTGCCGTACACTGTACGGCCGGGCCGCAAAGGCAGACCATTGCAGATCTGCAGGCCGAGTTCAAGCGTAAGGGATGGAGGAATCCCGGCTATCATTATGTGGTCGGGCCTGACGGGAAAATCATACAGTTGCTTGATGAGAGCCTTGTGAGCAACGGGGTGAAAGGGTATAACGGCGCAACGGTGAACGTGGCATATATCGGTGGCGTCGGCCGGAACGGGAAACCGGCGGACAACAGGACACCCGAGCAGCGCGAGGCGCTGCGCTCGATTTTGGAAAGGCTCCACGGAAAGTATCCGGCAGCCGTCATACAGGGACACCGGGATTTCTCGCCCGATTTGAACCATGACGGCAGGATCACCCCGGACGAGTTCATCAAGATGTGCCCATGCTTTGATGCCAGGGCGGAATATAAAGACATTTAACCCCCAAGGAGATGAAACACATTATATATATACTCACGGCATTAATGCTTTTCGTTTCGTGCCGCACCGCAAGAACCGTTACGCAAAGCAATGAAGCAAGCTTGCAGCAGCGTGACAGTGTGATGCTGCGTGACAGTGTGAGCATTCGTTATGTCACAGCGACCCGTGACAGCGTTGTCATCCGTGACAGCGTGGTTATCGTTAAGGATGCGTCAGGAAAGGTGATAGGTACAGAGCGGTACCGTACCAGTGACCGTGTACGGGACAGGTCGACGGACACCGCAACGACCGCCAAGAATACGGAGACCCGAGACAACGTAAGAAAGGAACAGGTGAAGACGACAAAAACGGACTCAAAGTCCGTCAGGTTTAGCATGGTCAATACACTAAGGGCGGCCGGGTGGTTGTTCATTGCTTCCATTATCCTATACCTCATATATAAAATGCGCCGACTATGGAAGTGGTGGTGAAGGACGGGCAGACCCTCGCCGACATTGCGGTGCAGGAGTTCGGGGCATGGGAGGCCGTGACGGACATTGCGGATCTGAACGGCATCTCCATCAGTGATGTCCCTGAGCCGGGTGTCAGGTTGAGACTTCCGGACAAGGTGTACAGCCGTACCATGCAGAGCCATTGCAAGGCAAATGGCGTGTCGCCTGCCACCGTCCGGGATACATCGGCTGTCAGACTGAGAATTTTCACGCAACAGTTTACCAAAGAGTTCAAATGATATATGGCCAGAACAGTAACGGAAATCAAAAAGACCATGACGGATGCCTTCATGGCGGATGCAACCATCCGTGAAAAATACGGACTGAGCGGGGATGAGACCTTCAATACGGCATTTTCCGTCGTCAGTCTGGAGAGCATCCTGTTCTTTATCGTAGCTGCCTGCTGTCATGTACTCGAGACGCTTTTTGACAAGTTCCGGGCGGATGTTGACGAGAAGGTCAGCACGGCAGTCGTGGCCAGTGTGCCCTGGTATTACAGGATTGCAAGGCAATTCCAGTATGGGGATGAGCTTGTGTTTGACGGACTTACCCAGCAATACGGCTACAAGGTGCCGGACGAACGCAAGCGGGTGGTCAGATATGTGGCAGTCCGTGACCGTGGGACTTCCGTGGAAATTCTGGCCGGCCGGGAGGTTGGCGGGCGGCCGGCTCCCTTGCCGGACAACGTTCTGACGGCATTCAAATGCTATCTGAACGCCGTTAAAATAGCCGGTGTCATCATCAATGTGAAGTCCCTTCCGGCAGACACCGTCAGAATCAACGCGACGGTCCATGTCAATCCCCTCATATTCGACGGTGCGGGTGGAAAGATTGCTGACGGTTCCTTTCCTGTGGCCAAGGCCATAGAAGGCTATCTTGCGGGTATCGTCTACGGGGGGACATTCAACAAGACCAAACTTGTAGATGCAATCCAGAGCGTGCAGGGTGTCGTGGATGTGGAATTGGGCGAGTGCCAATGTCAGGCATCGGGAAGCACGGGCTACATGACGATAACGGGCAACAACTATACCTCCCGGGGCGGCAGCTTCATCGCGGCCGGTCTGGACAAGACCTTGAAGTATGAACTACAATATTGATTTTGCCAGAATGGCTGTCCATCTGCTGCCTCCCATATTGCGGGGAGGTTTCATGGTGGCACTCGTCAGGGCGTTCCTCATTCCGCTCCGATATATCCACGGCAGGTTCCTTGAGTATAAGAATGGTGTGGACGGCCGTCTGAATACCACCGCAAACGTACAGTATATCCAAAAAAGGCTGAATGACACGTTCTACCTTACGGCCAATCAGATTTACCTTGAACAGGGGGATGCCGGCAGTTTCCCGTCATTCTATTTTGAAAATGAGGGGCAGAAGGCGAATTACATGTTCCGGAAGCCGGAAGGGAAACCGTATTGCATTCCATTTGCTTCCGAGGCCTCATACAAGGACAGCTTCATTGTGCATGTGCCGACATTTCTCTGTACGTCACTTGAAGCGGCCGAGGACGAATACGGCGGGCGGAATCTGAGCCTGATACGCCGCATTCTGGATATATACAAGCCGGCAGGCCGGACATATCAAGTCAAACTATACGATTATTATGAATAAGATTCTATTTTCAGAGGGTGGCCAGCCCGTGTATCTGGACGACCTCCAACTGCTGCAGCAGAACATGACGGACATCTTCAATCTGGCCAGTGCCGCACTTGGCGCCGGCAAAGTGTCCGGTTATGTATTGGGGACAAGAACCATAACCGATGATGTGCATTGGGCGTGCAGTGCCCACAAGATTGTAGTAGACGGCACGGTCTATGATGTTCCGGAAATAAAATTGGATGCGCCCAAGGCGGGCAAGGCACTGTATTATGTCCTCTCATCGACAGCTGTGGACAGGCGCGTGTTCGAGAACGGCCAGACAGCCGCCTGCCAAACGGCCCATACGGCGGTCGTCACAGATGATGTCAATAACGTGGCATCATACATCGGCCTGGAGAAGGTCGTCCCGATGGTTGACATGGTAAAAAGCGCCCTTGGCCTGAATGGGTGGGCAGACGAGGCCTCCCAAAAGAAAAATGAAGGGTTCCGTTGGGGCGCAGGCGTGGAAAACGGAATTTTCAGGAGCCTGAAATGCAACGGATACACGAAATACTTTATTCGGTGTACACCGAATGTGGATAAAGGCTTCTCCGGACTGGTGTTCGTCGAAGGCCCGCTGCGGCGCATATCGACATCCTCAAAAGGTGTATGCGGTGATGACACCTTGGATAAAAGGGGATATCTTTATTTCGGGCAGGACGGGGATTGCACGCTCAATACGGACGGTAGCTGGACCATACGGGATTCGGCTTCGTCGGGCGGCATCGAAATAGACTTTATGTTTGACGTTTCAGATTATTGAATATATGGTAACGATAACAGAATTGCAGGCACGTGCAAGGGCACTGAGTGCCAGAACGGAAACCGACAGCATCACACCGGAAGAAGTCGGCGGGTTGCAAAGGGACAGCATAGACTATATGGCCGAGCTCGAACGGAGCTGCAAATCACTGGGCATCCGCAAGGTGTATGCTTCCGTCGATGAAATGGAAGCGGCCGGAACTTCCCCCGTCGGTGAAGACGGCAAAGCCTTGAAGTATGGCCAGCTGGCCAGTATTTATCATGCAGGCAATGCCGGGACTGAGAACGGGAATATCTACGCCTTCCAAAATCCCGGCTGGCTGCTTGTGGGCAGCATAGGAAATTATGACCCAAAAGATAAAATCGCAAACGAGACCACCGCCCGCATCGCAGCCGACAAGTCCCTGCAGGATGCCATCACCCGTGAGGCTTCCGACCGCAAGACCGCCGACGACACTTTGCAGGCCCATATCGACAACATTTCGGGCCACGCCTACAACGGCGCGTTCCTGAAAGTGGAGGACTTCTCCGACGGCGTTAACCCGGCCATATCCGAATCGGACAGACGCGCCGTCATCGCCTCCAACTGCAAGGAGTGGCTCGACGGGGTGAAGTTCAACGGTGACGACTGGAGGCGGACGGGCGGGCGGTGCAAGCTCGCCTTTGACGGGGCCAACTTCGAGTGTTACAACTTCGAGCTCTTCGTTTCCGGCAACATCGGGCTTCAGGTGGTGGTGGGGGCCGTCAACTATGATCCCGCATACGACACCATCGTGACCAACAACGGTACGTTCAACGTGCTCTACCGCCGGCACACCGCTGACGGTTGGGGGGAGTGGACGGACATCCGCACCTCCGGCATCCTGCAAGGGACGGGGGAGGCCACCGACAAGACCATGAGTCAGAAGGCCGTCACGGAGGCACTCAGAACCATCACCGACAGGCTGGACAAAGCCGGTGATGCCGTGGGCGGCAACACCGTCAACGTGACGGAGGAATACCCCCCCGGCAGCGGCTACCACACCCTTTCCTCCGCCATCAGGGCCGTGGAGGCCAAGCGGCGCGCCAAGGGCCGCTGCATCACCTTTGAATCGTCGCAGGGCAAGTACGTGACCAAACAGTTCACCGGGACTGACCTTGCGGCCTGGGAGAGCGAGGGCAGCTGGGAGGACTTCGGTGCCGGCGGCACGGTAAGGAGCGTGACGCTGAACGGCGGAAAGATGCTGCCGGACGGTGACGGGGACATTGCCCTGACCGTCGACAGGGTGGAGGTTGACGAGAGCCTCGACGCGGAAAGCACCAACCCCGTGCAGAACAAGGCCATAGCCGCCCGCCTCGGGGAGGTGGAGGCCTCGACCGTGTTCGGCATGACCGCCGAGCTGAGCGGTGACGAGAGCACCGTGCACCTCGCGCTGACCAACAAGAGCGGCGCGGAGATCGTCTCGGCCGACCTCCCTGCCGGAAAGGGCGGGGGCGGCGAGACACAGGCCACCAGGATCGTCCTCTCCGCATCGGTCGACAAGACCACCGTCAAGGAGGGCGACAGCGTGAAGCTGACCTACACCTACGACCACCTGAACACCGGAGGCGAGAGCACGGGACAGAAAGCCGCCGTCCGGGTGACGGTAAGGCGCGGGGCCACCACCACCTACGACGAGACCACGCAGGACGTGGGCAGGGGCACCTACACCCTCGACCTGACGAAACACCTGCTCGCCGGCACGAGCGACATCTATATCACCGCCACCGCCACAGACCCCGAGACCGGCAAGGCGCAGAGGAAGCAGGCCTACGTGGGCGTGAGGAGCGTCACGCTGTCCCTTTCGAGCGGCTACAACCTTGCCGCCGCCCTGCAGAACGGCGGCTACGCCTCCGGCGAGACCGTGAGCGTGCCCTACACCGTGGGCGGCACGGGCACGAAGACCGTCACCATGTATCTTGACGGGGTGCAGAAGGACGCCCACACCGTGACCCGCAGCGGCACGACCAACGGCAGTTTCGGCATAGCCGCCTCCGGCCTTTCCGCAGGCCGGCACACCGTGCAGATGGTGGCCGAAATGGAAGCCGGCGGCGGACTGACCCTCAAAAGCGACAGCATCCACATCGACATCCTGAAGGCCGGGAACAGCACGCCTTTCGTCGGGCTGATGCTGACCCACCGGGACGGGCACATCTCGGGGCCCTCCGGCCATCTTGCACCGGCCCTCGGTGCGGGCCGGTACGAGGCCTGCGTTTTCAAGTTCGCCGCATACGACCCGGCCGCAACGCCCGCCTCCGTGGAGATATACCGGAACGGGAAGCCGCAGCAGACGGTGAGCGTGCCCCGGACGGTGCAGGACTACCGCAACCGCTTCACGGAGAAGGGCCGGCAGACGCTGCTGTTCAAGGTCGGGAAAGCGGAACGTACGCTTTACGTTGACGTGGCCGACGGCGGCATCGACATCGGGGAGGCCGCCTACGGATTGCAGGTGAAACTCAGCCCTGCAGGGCGCAGCAACGGGGAGGCCGATCCGGCCAGGTGGGAGTCCGGCGGGGTGAAGACCGCATTTGAGGGCTTCGACTGGTCGAGCAACGGCTGGACCGGCGACTCGCTGAAACTCTCCAACGGCACAAGGGCCGTCATCGGCTACAAACCTTTCAAGGAGGACGCGGGAGCCACCGGCATGACCCTTGAGATGGAGTTCAAGGTGACGAACGTGACCGACCGCTCCGCCGAGGTCATCAGCTGCATGAGCGGCGGCAAGGGGCTGAGCGTCACCGCCACCGAGGCCGGCATCAGGACGGGCACCGTCATACACTACACCAACGAGGACGGCAAGGACGCCAGCCGCGAGAGCAAGATAGGCACGAAGTTCGCCCCCGACGAGTGGCTGAAGGTGGCGTTCGTCATCGGCAGGCGCACGGAAGGGCGACTGATGGAGCTGTACGTGAACGGCAACCGCGCCGGCGCTGACATCTACGACAGCGGCTATTACTTCAGGCAGGACACGCCCGCGGGCATCACCCTTTCGAGCGAAGCCGCCGACCTTGAGGTGCGGAACATCCGCATCTACAACCGGCCCCTCACCGACGACGAGGTGCTGGAGAACCGCATGGTGGACGCGGACAGTGCCGACGGCATGGTGCGCCTGTATGAGGAGAACGACATACTGGGTGAGACCGGCGTGGACATTGACAAGCTTCGCGCCAAGGGCAAGGGCGTGATGCGCATCGTGCGCAAGGGCGGCCTCGACGAGGTGAACGAGACCAACAACAAGAAGACGGACTTCTCCGCCGACGTGTATTTCTACAGCCCCTTCGGCAAGGAGCATGACTTCATCCTGCGCGACTGCTACATCCGCATACAGGGCACCAGCTCCACCAAATACCCGAGCAAGAACATCCGCATTTACTTCGGCAAGGGCGGCGCGAACCTCAGCCTCGAGGTGGGCGGGAAGAAGGCGGACGGCAAGGCCTACAGCATGAGGCCCGGCGGGACGGCCATGAACCTCTACTGCATGAAGAGCGACTACAGCGACTCCTCGATGAGCCTGAACACGGGCGGTGCCAAGCTGTTCAATGAGGTTATGAAGGAACTGGGGCTGCTGACACCCCCACAGCGGTACCAGTACGAGCAGGGCGGCAAGAGCCTCAACGCCGTAACGGTGCGCACTGCCATCGATGGCTTCCCCATCGACGTGTTCAGCGCGGAGACGGTGGACGGCGAGAGCACCTATTTTGGGCAGTACAATTTCAATAATGAGAAATCCAAAAGTGGAAAGCTGTTCGGCATGGAGGGTTTGGATGGTTTTACTCCTGAATGTCCGCTGACTTTGGAAACACTGAACAATGGGGAAAAGGCGTGCCTGTTCCAGAGCGAGAGCGACGAGGACCTTGTGGCAAACTTTGATGCCGGCTTGGAAACCAATTTCCCCGACGACGTGAAATGGGCGGGGCTGGACGAAAAGCAGCGCAGTGCCCTGAAACGCCTGTTCGGGTGGATAAGGGCGTGCGTTCCCGAAGGCGCGAAGGCAGATGATCTCTCTACATTCAGGAGTGAGAAATTCGTGTCCGAGATAAGTCAGTATTTCAATAAGGACTTCCTGCTCACCTATTATATACATACGGACTATTTCGCAAGTGTCGACCAGCGCGCCAAAAACATCCTGCTGCGCACGTGGGACGGGAAGAAGTGGTACCTGACCTACTATGACGGTGACACGCAGCTTGGCAAGCGCAATGACTGTTTCCTCGCCTACGACTACACCATCGACAGGGACACTTGGGACGCGGAGGCCTCCAAGTACGCCTTTGAGGGCCGGGAGAGCTGGCTTTGGAACCTCGTCTTGGCCAACCTCGGCGATGACCTGAAACGCTGCGCAGCCAACTATAGGGCAAAGATGACACCGGAGCGCGTGCTGGATATGCTGACCGGCGAACAGATGGGGGCTTGGAGCGACAGGGCCTACAACAAGAGCGGCTGCCTGAAGTACATCCGTCCGGCAATGGCGGAGACCTACGGCAAGAAGTGGCCGTTCATCTACGCCCTGCAGGGCAACAACAAGGCGTTCCTGCAATACTTCGTGCGGAACCGCTTCGCCCTGCTTGACGCGAAATACGGCACGAACAGCTTCACTTCCGACAACATCGACCTCTACATGTCGCGCAGTGCCTCCGACCCTGCGGACACGCTGAGGATAACGGCCGGGGAGGTGTATGCCTTCGGCTACGGCACGAACAACAGCCCCAACCTCGGCAGTACGGGGATGGTGGATGCCGGCAAGACCGCCGAGCTGCGGGTGACGGGCTCCTACGCGGTGAACGACCCGCTGCGCGTGTACGGCGCGAGCCGCATGCAGGTGCTGGACATGACCGGGGCCGCCGACCGCCTGAAGAACGGCCTTGACCTGGGCAAGTGTGCCGTCCTTCGTGAACTGGACCTGCAGTCGGGTACTGCCGGAAGCACGGGCTGGTGGCTGAACACCGGCAGCTGCCGGCAGCTGCGGAAGGTGAACCTCCGCAACCAGCGGCAGGCCAAGACCGGCGGCAGCACCTCCACGGAGCTTGATTTCTCCAACCAGACCAAGCTGGAGGAGCTTGACGCACGGGGCACGCAGGTGCGGAGCGTCAGCTTCGCCAAGGGTGCGCCGCTCACATCGGCCAAGCTTCCCGGCACGCTGGCCGTGCTGAAACTCGAATACCTCCGGAAGCTGACGACGGACGGGCTGGCACTTGAAGACTGGTCGAACGTGAGGACCCTCGTGGTGGACGGCTGCCCGAATATCAGCTGGGAGACGCTGCTTTCGCGCTGTACCGGCGTTGAGAGGCTGCGCGTCACCGGCATTGACCGGGAGGACGACGGCACGTGGCTCTCCAAGTTCATGGCGAAGGGCGGTGTGGATGCCGGGGGCAGCGCCACGGACACCTGCGCCCTTGTGGGCACGGTAAGGCTGACCAGCTACATGGCCGATGAAACCTACGCCAAGTATGCGGCCCACTTCCCCGAGCTGAACATCAGGCAGCCCGAATACACGGTGATAGAGTTCGACGACACGGTGGCCGACGATGCCAACGTGAGCAACCTCGACAACAGGACCGGTTACAAGTTCGGCACGGCCTACAGGCCGAGCGGGCACATACTGCGCATTCTGGCCCAAAGGCACCGCGTGCTGGCCAAGGTGACGGCGAAGGGCGAGGCGCTGGTGCACCCCCTGCATGACAGGGACAGCAACTTCTATGCGGATGCGGCCGAGCCAGCCGTATGCACACCCGCGGTGCTGACCGGTGAGGAGGGCGACTGGATGGTGTGCGAGCCCCACTACTGGTACAAGGGCGTGAACGACACGCTGAACGGCAAGAAATACGCCGTGTACGCCTCCGGCCGCGATATGCCGCCCGTACCCGACAGCGGCACGTACCGGAAAATTGCGTACGACAGGCTCGAAAGGGAGAAGGGGCGGAAGGTCGGCATTGACGAAAGCCGAAAGACCATGGCGGAAGCTGTGGCCATTGACGGAAACTATGATGTCGTCGCGATAGACTGCCGGGGGTGGAAGCGCGTCCGCTTCGTGTCCGTGAACACGAATGACGGCGCGGGGAACGCCTTTACGGACGGTGCGGGGAACATCCTTTCAAGGCCGGTGACGGGCGGACTGCGCGACATGTTCACCACAGGCATGTACCTCATAGCGGACGTGCCCGCCGGAGCGGAGAGGCTCTATGTGAGCGTGCCGGCGAAACCGGCAATGCTCTTTGACTTCGTGCTGCTGTCCAACAGCGCCAATCTCCTTGACATGGAGCCCGAATGGGTGGAGCATGCGCCCTGTCTGGCCGGTGTCGTGAAAGCCTCGCTGGACAACGGGAAATACCGCTCCGTCGTCAGGGACTACCAGACGGGGCTGAGCTACAACACCTCTGTCCGGCTGGTGGACAAGAGCCATGGCATGGGGGTGGCGGACTATGAGCACCGGAAGGATACGGCCAACCTGTTCGCGGCGAAGTACGGCCGCAGGAATTCGCAGGCCCAGACGGGTATGAGCCAGTTCAGGAACTATGAAAACGGCCTGACGGCCGCATTGGGTATGGAGGACACGGCGGCCATGAACAACGGCCTGCCGGGAATTCCGGGCCTGACCGGAGGATTGAACGGCATTGAATACAGCAATGTCCTTGGCTACGAGGCCGCCGACCTGCGGTATGAGATACTCGAAGGGCTGTCCCTTAACAGGAAAGATCTGGACTATGTGCCGCTGACCAAGGTGGACACCGCCGGATCGGAAAGGTACATCCCGGAAAAGAACGTCCGCCAGTGGATGTCGGCGGTGGTGCACGGCAGGTATATGGACATCCTTGCGGCAGGCAGCTTCCAGGCGTCGTCATCCACATATTACAGTGACTACTACCAGAATTACAAGAGCAGTGATCCTGAGCGCGCCGTGATCGCCGGAAACGCTTCCAAAGGGGAACATAACGGGGTGTTCTCGTTGAGGACGGACACGCAACTTTCCACGACAAACTCAGACTTCACCGTCCGCATGATGTTCAGGGGGAAAGTCAGCCGGGCCGGAAGCGTGGAGGAGTTCAAGCGCGCAAAGGACATAAGACTATAGGATATGAAGACAATGAAAGTGAACGGGGCCGCGGACGTGCGGCCCCTTGAATGCACCAACAGGGTGAAGGGGCTGTGGCGCGTGCGCTGGGATGTGCAGCCCGGAGAGAACGGTTCGGCCGCGTATATGGAGGCGGAGTTCGGCCACCGGCCCACTGCCGGGGAGATAAGGCATCTGATCATCGGGTGGTACAACGCGCAGGTGGACGCTGCCATCCTCTCGGGCTTCACCTACGAAGGCATGCCCGTGTGGCTGTCCTCCGAAAACCAGTTCAACTACAAGAGCGCCTACGACCTCGCCGTACAGACCAACGGGGCCACGCTGCCCCTGACCTTCAAGTTCGGCACGGAGGAGAAACCGCAGTACCGCAGGTTCGACACCATCGCAGAACTGACGGACTTCTACACCAAGGCCATGGCCTACATTCAGGCCACGCTGGCCGACGGGTGGAAAAGGAAGGATGCCGTCGACTGGAATGTTTACGGGAAGGAGGCAGACCATGAGTAAGGGTTGTGGTTGTCAGAGTGGAATATTCCGCTGGTTCACTCCGCCATATTCTAAGCTGTTCTATGCGGCGTGCTGCATACACGACGATGACTACGACCGTGGAGGCAGCGAATGCGACCGCAAGGCAGCAGATGTCCGGCTGTTCGTGAATTGTTTCAGAAAGATAGGTAAATGCAGCTTCGCACCAGCAAAGGCTCTGTGGGTAGCCTGCATAGCACTATGCTACTATTGGAGCGTCCGTCTGCTTGGCGGAAACTATTTCAAGTATAGTGGATAGTTGAGAGAGTCCCTTCGGGGGAGGGATATAAAAACCCCCGGCCTGTTAATTAGTCGTCTCACTTACTATTTAACCAAAAACGCCGCAAGGACGCGACCGGGGGCAATATGCCATTCCGACCGTCCTTGCGGTTTTTAATTTTGGCTGCGCTATGCGCAATAATAAGTGAGACAATGCAAAGATACAAAATTTTGTGATAATGAAGATAATAGAGGTCTTGAAATTTAACAGGGAGCTGATAAAAAGGCTCAAAATAGCAGGAATACGCTTAGAAGATGAGGAGTTTGTGGACTTATATACAGATTATACCATGTTGCTGGAACACGGCGAGAAAGTGTCGTATATCGTGGCCCGGCTGTCGGATAAGTATGCAGTGAGTGAGCGCAAGGTGTATATGCTTATCAAACGCTTTCAAAGCGACTGCAAAACGCTTGCAGTGTGATTTGGTACGAATGTTCTTCTGGCTCACCGAATATAGCGAACTTTGCCATACCAATTTAGTGAGACAATGAGAAGACAATACCTTTCGGCACCGCTTCCTTTTCAGGGACAGAAGCGGATGTTTGCCAAGGAGTACATCAAGGTACTCCGGCAGTTCCCTGACAATACGACCTTCGTGGACCTGTTCGGTGGCAGTGGATTGTTGTCACATATCGCCAAGTGCCAAAAACCGGACTCCACCGTGGTATATAATGATTTCGACGGTTACAGGCTTCGGCTGGAGCATATTCCGCAGACGAATGAACTGTTGGCGGAACTGAGGAAAATCGTGGACGTACCACGGCACAAGCCAATATTGGGAGAGGCGCGGGAACGCGTACTGTCCTGCATACTCAGGCATGAGCGTACCCACGGATATGTCGATTATATAACGCTGTCCTCGTCGGTAATGTTCTCAATGAAGTATGCTACCGAGTTCTCCGACTTTGAGAAAGAGACACTGTACAACAACATCAAGGCTGCCGACTATCCGTCTTGCAGCGACTATCTCGACGGGCTGACCATTACCTCTTGTGATTATAAAGAGGTGTTTGAGCGATACAAGGATGTGCCGGGTGTGGTTTTCCTCGTCGATCCCCCATACCTGAGTACGGATAGCAAGACCTACAAGATGTACTGGAAGCTATCTGACTACCTTGACGTGTTGACCGTCCTCTCCGGACATCGGTTCATTTACTTCACCTCGAACAAGTCTTCCATAGTGGAGCTTTGTGAATGGATAGGTAAGAACAAGTTCATCGGTAACCCCTTTGAGAACTGTCACCGCAGAGAGTTCAATGCCCACATGAATTACAATGCGTCCTATACGGACATCATGCTCTATACGGACGTTGCTTGAATTACATTCTAATACCGTTTGAACGATGAACAAATACTATCAGACACTGGGAAAGATTTTGGAACGAGGAAAGGTCCAGACTAATAAGAAAGGCAATATCCGCTATTTGCTCAATGAGCAGCTGTCGTTGTCTCCAGCCGACCTGCTTGATATATTTGAGAGCCACGGCATAGCACGCAAGAAGTTGAAGAATGAACTACAGCTGTTCATGCAAGGTGAGCGGCTGGTGGAGAAATATCGCGAGGCTGGTATCAACTGGTGGGACTATTGTGGGAGCGTGCTTGTGAATAGTTATCCGACCTATTTTGAGAAGTTGCCGCCGTTGATTGCGAGGATAAACCGCGAGAAGCGCAACTCAAAGAACTATGTGCTGTTCCTCGGCGAGACAGGTGCAGAGAGCAACCAGGCACCATGCCTGAGCCTGGTGCAGTTCCAGATAGACGAGGGGGAATTGGTGCTGTCAGCTTACCAGCGAAGTAGTGATGCAAACCTCGGTCTGCCGGCAGACATTTATCATCTTTATTTGATGTCACGGCAGATAGACCTTCCATTGAAATCTATAACGCTCAACCTCGCCAATGTTCACATCTATGAGAGCAATTTAGAGCGAACGAAAGAACTTCTTGACGGAAACGAGAACGTGAAGTTTGAACTCAATGTATAGAAAAGAGGTCGATTTGATAATTGGTTTCAAATCGACCTCTTTTGTGCTGTGTGCGTTTTTTATTTTATTACATTTCGTTTTGCTTGAAAAAATCACATTTCGTTTTATCGGACCACTACATTTCGTTTTGCCGGATTTACTGAATCATCTGTAAAAGTACGGTCTTGTTCTCGTTCGGCCCGAATGACAATGCGAAAGGGCCACACTTGGCAGCTCGTTTGGGCCGAATGACATTCCAAGTGTGGCCCTTTTGCAAAGCCATCCGAGCCCTAAAAGCCCCTTTTTGGGGGTTGGGGGGCTGTTGGGAGCTTTGGAGACTAAAAAAGGGGAGCGCATACGCGCTCCCCCTTGCTATTGCAAAGATACATCAGAAATGACGTTTTTGCAAATCAAGGATGAATATTCTTGACTTATTTTCACGCTGTATCTATGTTCCAAAGCATTCATTTTCCACTTTCTGTCCCTTTTTGAGTGGATAGGATACAAGTGACATCTCGCACACATTAGGCTTTTGTTTGTCATTCCCTTTTTCTTTTCTCATGTTCATTGAAGATGGCGTTCTGTTTTGGAGACAGGCTCGAGCAAATCTGTCGATACTTTTATTACGTGATTTCAGCATATCATTCATTCCGTAAACTATGTTAAAAAACATGGTCTATGAGAATACTTTTGTTGAAATTGTAGTAATTTTGCATCGTTAAAAAACTAAACCTTGCGTTTCGGTTTCCTTAGAGAGGGAGAGGAAATATAGGCAGATACGATAGTTCGGGCATGTGTTGACATGCGTGTTTTCTTCACAAGCCGGGCCTCCGGTGTTCTTTCGAAACGGTTCAGGCGTATAGGTAGAAGTTATAAAAGATAAAAATCAATCACTAATATATAATAGGTATGAATATGAAGAGCAATTTACTTATTGCAGCAGTTGCCCTCTTGTTGGCTTCTTGTGGAAACAAAGGAAACATGAAGATGGGTGATAATGAGTATCCCGTGGTGACGATAGGCTCGCAAAATGCCGAGTTGCAGACCACTTATCCGGCTACCATCAAGGGCGTGCAGGATGTGCAAATCCGTCCGAAGGTGTCGGGATTCATCACGAAAGTGTGTGTGCAGGAGGGGCAGGCCGTGAAAGCCGGCCAGCTGTTGTTCGTGATCGACAACACCACCTATCAGGCTGCCGTGCGCCAAGCACAAGCCTCAGTGAACTCGGCTAAGTCGCAGCTCAACACCGCTAAGCTCACCTATGAAAACAGCCAGAAACTCTTCAAGAGCAACGTAATAGGTTCCTACGAGTTACAATCGTCTCAAAACTCCTACGAGACGGCCATGGCAGCCGTGGCACAGGCTAAAGCCGCTTTGGCCTCCGCACAGGAGACGCTCGGCTTCTGCTATGTGAAGAGTCCTGCCAACGGTGTGGTGGGCAGCCTGCCCTACAAGGTGGGAGCACTCGTGAGCGCAGGTAGTGTCGATGCACTGACCACCGTTTCGGATGTAGCCACAGTGGAAGTGTATTTCTCCGTAACCGAGAAAGACATACTCGACCTCACCAAGACGGCCGGCAGCACCCATGCAGCCATCAGTGCCTATCCTCCGGTGAAGCTGTTGCTCTCCGATGGCACCACCTATAAGCATCCCGGCAAAGTGACCAAGGTGAGCGGTGTGATCGACGCCGCCACCGGTTCGGTGTCTATGATAGCCCGCTTTCCCAACCCAGAACGGTTGCTGAAGAGCGGCGGCTCGGGTACCATCGTCGTGCCGCGCGACAACAGCAATGCTATTGTTATTCCGCAGACTGTGACCACCGAGGTGCAGAACAAGATATTCGTCTATACCGTGGGTAAGGACAATAAGGTGAAATATACCGAAATCACCGTCGATCCGCAGAACGATGGCAACCACTATGTGGTGACCGGCGGCTTGCATGTGGGCGACCGCATCGTGACTAAGGGGATCACTTCGCTCACCGACGGTATGGAAATTAAGCCCATCACCGAAGCCCAATACGAAAAGAAGATTGCCGATGCCGTGAAGATGAGTGCTTCGCAGGGCAGCGCCAAGGGCTTCATCGATGCCATGAGCAAGTAAGGATAACACTGAAGTTTGTTTTAAAGACAACAGGAATATGACATTTACAAGATTTATAGAGCGCCCGGTGCTTTCGACGGTGATTTCCGTCTTCCTTGTGCTGCTGGGTTTGATCGGCTTGGTTTCGCTGCCGATCGAGCAATATCCCGATATTGCGCCGCCAACCATTTCCGTGTCGACCATCTATCAGGGTGCCGACGCTCAGACCGTGCTCAACTCCGTGATCACCCCGCTTGAGGAAAGTATCAACGGCGTGGAGAACATGACCTACATGACCTCGCAGGCCACCAACGACGGTATGGCCATGATCACCATCTACTTTAAGCAGGGCACCGATGCCGACATGGCCGCCGTGAACGTGCAAAACCGCGTGTCGCAGGCCCAGGCTCTGCTGCCGGCCGAGGTGACGCAGGTGGGTGTGACCACCTCCAAGCAACAGACGAGTGATGTGATCATGTACTCGCTCACGACCGAAGACGGCCGCTACGATGCCGAGTTCGTGACCAACTACAACAATATCAACATCGTGCCGGCCTTGAAGCGTGTGACGGGTGTGGGCAACGTGCAGGACTTCAGCACCAAGACCTACTCCATGCGTATCTGGCTGCAGCCCGACAAGATGAAGCAATACGGGCTCATCCCGAGCGACATCACAGCGGCACTGGCCGAACAGAACATTGAGGCCGCTCCGGGTAAGTTTGGCGAGCAGAGCAATGTGAGCTTCGAATATGTGATGCGCTATAAGGGCCGCCTGAAGACCCCAACCGAGTATGGCAACATCATCATCAGCACCGACAACAACGGGCAGACGCTCCACTTGCGCGATGTGGCCAAGATAGAGCTGGGCGGACTTTCCTACTCCGTGGGCCAGAAGAACAACAACCAACCCTCCGTGTTGGGTATGGTGCAGCAGATAGCCGGCTCCAACGCCAACGACATTGCCAAGGGCGTGAAGGCCGAGCTCGAGAAGCAGGCTAAGAATTTCCCTCCGGGGCTGGAATACAAGATCAACTATGATGTGACAGAGTTCCTTTACGCCTCTATCGAAGAAGTGGTGATGACTCTCGTGATCACTTTCATTCTCGTGTTCTTCGTGGTGTACATCTTCTTGCAGGACTTCCGTTCCACACTCATCCCGCTCATTGCCGTGCCGGTGTCGCTGATAGGTACGTTCCTCTTCCTTTGGATATTCGGTTTCTCCATCAACCTGCTCACGCTCTCAGCTTTGCTGTTGGCCATCGCCATCGTGGTGGATGATGCCATCGTGGTGGTCGAGGCCGTACATGCCAAGTTGGATTTGGGCTATAAGAGTTCGAAGACGGCTGCCATCGATGCCATGAACGAGATTTCGGGAGCCATCATCTCCATCACGTTGGTGATGGCCGCCGTGTTCGTGCCGGTGTCTTTCATCAGCGGAACGAGCGGTACGTTCTATCGTGAGTTTGGCGTGACTATGGCCGTGGCTATCGTTATCTCCGCCATCAACGCCCTCACGCTTTCGCCGGCCTTGTGTGCCATCTTCCTCAAGCCGCACGACGAGAACGGCCACGAGAAGAAGATGAGTATGGTGGATCGTTTCCACGCTTCGTTCAACACGGCTTTCGACAAGGTGGTGGGTAAATATAAGAAAGGTGTAGAAAATCTCATAGGCCACCGCATCATCACTGCCGTGAGCGTGGTGGTGGGTATCGCTGTGCTGGTGTTCACCATGGCTACCACGAAGACCGGTCTGGTGCCCGATGAGGACACGGGTGACGTGTTTGTGACGATTTCACTGCCGCCTGCCACAAGTCAGGCCGAGACGCAGAAGGTGACCGACCAGGTGGATGCCATGTTGGCCAACAATCCGGCTGTGCAGAGTCGTCAGCAGATTGTGGGTTACAACTTTATTGCCGGTCAAGGATCCGACCAAGCCACCTTTATTGTCAAGCTGAAACCTTTCGACGAGCGCCCCAGCGGCTTCTTCCACAAGTTGGCCGGCCTTTGGGAGGGTGACGGCATCATGCGCTTCTTCGTGGACCCGATGGCCAATACCTCGGTGCTCGGTATGATCTACAAGCAGATTTCCAATATCAAAGGTGCGCAGATTCTGGCTTTCGGTCCGCCGATGATCTCCGGTTTCGGTGCCACCAACGGTCTGACATTCTCTATGCAGGACAAGACCGGCGGCAGCCTTGACAAGTTCTTCAAGGTGACCAAGGACTACCTGAAGGCCCTCAACGAGCGGCCCGAGATAAAGACAGCCATGACTTCTTACGACCCGAACTATCCGCAGTATATGGTGGATGTGGACGTGGCCAAGTGCAAGCAGAGCGGCATCAGCCCCCGAGTGGTGCTCAGCACACTGCAAGGATACTACGGTGGTCTCTACGCTTCCAACTTCAACAGCTACGGTAAGCTCTACCGCGTGATGGTGCAGGGCGATGCCGCCAGCCGCATGAGGCCGGGCGACCTCACCAACATCTATGTGCGCACACCTTCGGGTATGGTGCCTGTGGGCGAATATTGTTCGCTTACCCGCGTCTACGGGCCGTCCAACGTGAACCGTTTCAACCTCTTCACCAGCATCAACATCAATGCCACACCCGCCGACGGATACTCTTCGGGTGAGGCTATCAAGGCTGTGGAGGAAGTGGCTGCCCAGACGCTGCCCGCAGGCTACGGTTACGACTTCTCGGGACTGACCCGTTCGGAGCAGGAATCGAGCAACACCACGGCCATCATCTTCGTACTGTGTATCGTGTTTGTATATCTGATTCTCTCCGCACAGTATGAGAGCTATCTGCTCCCGCTGTCGGTGATACTCTCGTTGCCATTCGGTCTGGGTGGCGCGTTCATCTTTACGCAACTCTTCGGCCACCAGAACGACATCTACATGCAGATTGCCTTGATTATGCTCATCGGTCTGTTGGCCAAGAATGCCATCCTTATCGTGGAGTTCGCTTTGGAGCGCCGGCGCACGGGTATGGCCATCAAGTATAGCGCCATTCTCGGTGCAGCATCCCGTCTGCGCCCGATTCTGATGACGGGTATGGCCATGGTCATCGGTCTGTTGCCGATGATGTTTGCCAGCGGTGTGGGCAAGAACGGTAACCAGACACTCGGTGCGGCAGCCGTGGGCGGTATGCTCATCGGTATGATGATTCAGATTTTCGTCGTGCCGGCCCTGTTTGTGATATTCGAATATTTGCAGGAGAAGTTCAAGCCGATAGAGTTCGGCGACGAGGAAAACAAGGAAGTGGCTTCCGAGTTGCAGCCCTACACCCGTCGGCCTATCGAATATAAAGTGGAGGAATAACAATATGAAGATTAGAATTATAATGACTTTGGGTCTTGCAGCACTGGTTCTCACCGGCTGCAAGAGCCTCTATGGCAAGTATGAGCGCCCCACGGTGAACACCACCGGACTGGTGAGGGATGTCATTTCACCGACCGACACACTCGCTGTGACCGACACGGCCACTTTTGGCAATCTGCCTTGGCGCAGCGTATTCACCGATCCCCGGTTGCAGACGCTCATTGAGAAGGCTCTTGCCAACAATACCGATCTGCTCAATGCCGCCCTCAATGTGAATATGGCCGAGTCCCAGCTCAAAGCTGCCAAACTGGCTTTTGTGCCCTCGTTCACCTTTTCGCCCCAGGGAACCATCGCTTCGTGGGACGGCAACAAGCCCACCAAGACCTATTCGCTGCCCATCTCGGCCAGTTGGAGTATAGACCTCTTTGGCAATCTGCTCTCGCAGAAGCGCAGTTCGCAGATGGCACTGATAGCTACGAAAGACTATCAGTTGGTGGTGAAGACAAAGATTGTCACCGGTGTTGCCAACATGTATTACACGCTTCTGATGCTCGACAAACAGCTGGAAATCGTGACCGACATGGAAGAGTTGACCAAGAACACGTGGGACTTGATGAAGATTCAGAAAGAACTTGGTCGTGTGCGCTCCACCGGTGTGCAGAGTGCCGAGGCCAACTACTATTCCGTGCAGGCGCAGAAGGTCGACCTGCAGCGGCAGATACGTGAAACGGAAAACTCGCTCTCGTTGCTTTTGGCCCAACCGGCACAGACTATCGGGCGTGGCAAACTAGAAGAACAGAGTCTGCCTTCCAATTTGGCTGCGGGCGTAGGCATACACATGCTCAACAACCGTCCGGATGTCCACTATGCCGAGATGAGCCTTGCCCAGTGCTTCTACAATGTGGAGACGGCCCGGAGCAGATTCTATCCCAGTCTCACCATCAGTCCTACGGGAACATTTACCAACAGCAGTGGGATGGGCGTGGTGAATCCCGGAAAGTGGCTCTTGAGCGCAGTGGGGAGCTTGGTGCAGCCTATCTTCCAGCACGGGCAGATTGTTGCCGGACTGAAAGTGGCCAAAGCTAAGTATGAACAGGCTTACAACACCTGGCAGCAGAGCATTCTCAGTGCAGGCAGCGAGGTGAGCAACGCCCTCGTGCTCTACAATTCTTCCAACGAAAAGAGTCAGATAGAAGCCAGACAGGTGGCCACGTTGAAGCAAAACGTGGAGGACACGAAGCGCTTGATGGCCGAGTCTAACAGCACCTATTTGGAGGTGATCACCGCCCAGCAGAGTCTGCTCAACGCAGAACTCTCCAAGGTGCGCGACGACTTCGCCAAGATGCAGGCTGTCGTAAATCTTTATTATGCGCTTGGAGGCGGTGTCAAGTAAAAAACTCTAAACTTTAAAACGTAAGATTATGGCAAGTGAAATAAGCCCCAGGGCAGAGGTTTCGCCAAAGGCAAAGATAGGTGACAACTGCAAGATATTCCCGTTTGTGTATATCGAAGGTGATGTGGAGATCGGCGACAACTGTACGATCTTCCCCTTCGTGAGCATCCTCAACGGCACCCGCATGGGTTCACATAACAAGGTGCACCAGTGCTCGGTGCTGGGCGCATTGCCCCAGGACTTCGACTTTGTGGGCGAGAAATCGGAGCTGGTCATCGGCGACAACAACATCATCCGCGAGAATGTAGTTGTCAACCGGGCCACCCACATAGGCGGACAGACGGTCATCGGCAATGACAACTTCCTCATGGAAGGTGCTCATATCTCTCACGATACCAAGGTGGGCAACGCCTGCGTGTTCGGTTATGGCACCAAGATAGCCGGCGAATGCGAGATTGGCAACGGTGTCATCTACTCGAGCAGTGTGATTGAGAAAGCCAACACCCGTGTGGGAGAAGGCGCAACGATTCAGGCCGGAACCACCTTCTCGAAGGATATTCCGCCTTATATCATTGCCGGCGGCACTCCCGTGGGTTATGGGGGCATCAAT
>SKDZ01000135.1_pt1 | contig 56958 bp, 71 predicted proteins | sample 4826551 | NCBI WGS metagenome assembly SKDZ01 (sample SAMN11008822, study PRJNA524170) | human gut metagenome | biome: Human fecal sample; material: Feces; isolation source: fecal sample from pouch patient p12, p15 | host: Homo sapiens | place: Israel: Tel-Aviv | collected 2016-02-02 | reverse complement strand
TGATGGACGCCTCTATACAGGCGAGTATTTACAGCTTGAAAAAACAGCAACGGCTGGCACTTCCTGCTCCCCTAACGGGCTTGTAGGCCGCGACAGTACAGGGGCGATACTTTCGTGCCAATCCGGTACGTGGCAGAAAAATGGCGGCGGTACAGTACAGATGGTTACTGCGACAGCAAGTGACTGGAATCAGCCAATTGCCACCGCGACTTGCCCTTCAGGAAAGAAAGTTACAGGAGGTGGTGGAATGTGCAGCTTTTCAAATGCCATTCTCAAGCGTTCTTCCCCCTCCGGTAACAGTGCATGGGTAGCTGGTTGCAGCCAAAACACCAACCAGAATCAGTATTATTCAGTCACTACTTATGCATTGTGTCAGTGAGTATTCTGGTATGAATTAGCGGAAGCAGTGAACAGTGATGTAGTAGCTGCCATATAACGTACCGTTATACGCACTCCAGTTCATCTCGCCGTTTGCATCTGGATTGTCTGTAGGCCAGACACGCGTCATCGCGGTTTCCTTTCCATCTATGCGATATGTATTAACGCAAAGTTTGAATTTTCCTAGAGCCTTCGTTGTGGTTGGTCCTCTGTGTGAGCCAAGATTACTGTAACTACCGTTAGAGGAACCGGAAGTTCTCCACACACCGGATTGGCACTGGCCTCCGTGCCAATCCGGTACGTGGAGAAGGGCATCAGGTAGCACTGTTCTGACAGGAAAAATAGCAAATGGACAACAGATCCCATTGCCATCTGGTTTTTCTGCCAGCCAGTGTACCTGGAGTGTCAGTAATGCAGAAAATCCGCACGGGTGGAAGCCGAATTATTTTGCGGGGTCAGTTGCAACCTATGATGCCAATCGAATTGTGAAATGCGGCTTCTATGACGAATACAACTTTTATGGCGGTACTCACCGAACTGACCTGTCGGGGAAATGTAGTTACATCGTGGTTTGCCAGTGATAAGTATCGTCACTGGCAAATGGCGTAAACTGTAATTGAACCATTTTGATCTTCGGTCGTGTCGCAACTGGCAGTCCATGCATTGTTGCCTGAAGGCATGGAACGCGTGAGCCATATAAATCCGGTATTTGATCTGCATTGACCGCCTCCACCAATGACTTTCTTGCCAGATGGACATGTTGCCGTTGCTCCAGGCCAACGCCACGCAGTAGCTGAAGCGGTAACAATTTGGCTATCACCTGCGCCAATTTTTTTCCACGTACCGGATTGGCACGGTGATATTGCATTTCGAAGCAAGAATCTCTACCTTCCCCCCTTTTTTGTCTGGAGGGGATATGTTTCAGAAAATCAAAATTCGCAAAATGACAATCAGCCGGGCGCTGGACAAATACCTGAAGACAGTATCCATCCACAAAAAAGGCCATCTACAGGAGTTTTATCGCGTAAATGTGATTAAACGTCACCCTATTGCTGAACGCTATATGGATGACATTACCACTGTTGATATTGCCAATTATCGGGATCAACGGTTGGCGCAAATTAACCCACGAACGGGGCGTCAAATAACCGGAAACACCGTCCGTCTTGAACTTGCCCTGTTGTCATCATTATTCAATATCGCCCGTGTGGAATGGGGAACATGCCGCATGAATCCTGTCGAACTGGTCAGAAAACCCAAAATCAGTAGCGGGCGCGATCGTCGCCTGACTTCAGGAGAAGAACGCCGACTTTCGCGGTATTTCAAAGAAAAAAATCAGGCTCTTTACGTCATTTTTCATCTGGCGCTGGAAACAGCAATGCGACAAGGTGAAATCTTGTCATTGCGTTGGGAACACGTCGATCTGCAACATGGGGTAGCTCATCTTCCAACAACCAAAAACGGTGCTCCACGCGATGTTCCGCTATCCAGGAAAGCCCGTAATTACCTGCAAATGCTGCCGACACAGCTTAACGGTAATATTTTTTCTTATACCTCTTCGGGATTCAAAAGTGCCTGGCGAACAGCACTTCAGGAACTGAAGATAGAAAACTTGCATTTTCATGACCTCCGTCATGAGGCTATCAGCCGATTTTTCGAACTTGGTACATTGAACGTCATTGAGGTTGCCGCTATTTCAGGCCATCGCTCCCTGAACATGTTGAAACGATACACACACCTTCGGGCTTATCAACTTGTCAGTAAACTCGATGCCCGACGCAAGCAAACCAGCAAAATCGCTCCCTATTTTGTTCCCTACCCGGCAACGGTCGAGAACAGAAACGGGCAAGTCGTTGTGACTCTGAGTGATTTCGACCTGGAAACAAGCGCAGCCACAAAAGAACAGGCCATATTTCATGCCAGCGTGTTGCTGCTACGAACACTGGCACAAGCCGCCCAGCGAGGAGAACGCGTCCCTACTCCTGGCGAACTTCCTACAAACATTGATGAACGGGTAATGATTTGTCCATTAACAAATTAGAGGATTCACTTATGATAGAACAACTACAGAGTGATTTTTTATTCTGGATATTTATTTACTTCCTGATAGTAGGTTTGCTTATCAGAAACATTCATCTTACCAGAAAAATTAAATCCATCGAAAAAAACAAAATGTTCCCAGCGGAGGAATATGCTGTCCTGGACATTGAACAGCATATGTCCAATAAATATATTGGGCGGCTAGTAACCCGTTTTATGAAGAGAACTAATGGTGCACCTTTGTTAATTGTGTTTCCAGAATACGATAAAGGAGACAACAATGAAGACAAAAATTCTCCATCATTCCAACTTGTAAAACTAACATCCAACATCAACAATATTAAAGAAATTTATTCCAATGATGACTTAAACTGTTTTCTGAATAATATTTCGGCACAAAAAAATTTATATACAACGCACTCTGGACCTAGCCAGGCATGGATTGAACATGCATATCCTTTGCAACAAGTAACTATTCTCTTACAAGGCACTCGTCATAGTGAAAGGGAAGATATAATCAGTCAACTTGAGATTATTCTTTCCAGACTAAAAAATGGAGAAAATACAGGTTTTGAGCATGACGATGATTTTGGATATTCATTTCAGTATGATGCCGCAGCAGTAGGAAAATCATCATTTTTCGATGAAGCGGCAGGAAGAAAATAAGAATAACGCTCTATCCATTGCACAGACAAATTAACGTTAATCTTTTATGAAAATCTTATTAACAATATTTATTTATCTGCTTACCGCTTTTCAGTCTGCAAATGCAGGTGGAATACCTTATACATTTAACCAGAAAATTCTTCAGGGGAAAGTTATTCGCGTTCTCGATGGCGACACCATAGAAATTAAAACACTACCCGCAAAAATTGTTGTGTATGAAGTTCCGATCCGAGTCCGATTGATAAACATCGATGCCCCTGAAAAGAAACAACCTTTTGGACGCTGGTCAACTAGTCAGCTTAAAACTCTGGTTGCAGGTAAACAGGTGACAGTCTCTTATTCACATAAAGACCGCTACGGACGCATTATCGGTCATGTGTTCACGACGAACGGCACGGATGCCAGCCGCTTTATGGTTCAGTCTGGCGCTGCATGGGTATATGAACGTTACAACGTGGATGAGTCATTACCGGCTCTGCAACGGGAAGCGCAGGAACAAAAACGTGGTTTGTGGGCCGATGCAAATCCGGTTCCACCGTGGGAATGGCGTATCAGAAATTAAGGGGGCAAGAAAATGCATTCTTCTTTTGGTTTGCCATGATTCTGTCTTTTTATCTTTGTGCAATATTAAAGGCTTCTTTTTAACAGGGGGCGGCATGTATGTAATTAATCAACAGACAAGGGACAATAATATTCTTACGTTGCATGATGTTTTTAAAATCTATCAAAATACAGGGGGGCTTCGTCTTGTAAAAACAGAGGAGAATGAAAAGTACATCTCCATTATCATTTGTGGCGTTTTTCGTATTAGAAAAAACAAAAAGAATAACAAAATCACTTTGTGGGGATACAAGCTAAGAGATAAGCACACTGGGGTATGGACCAGAAGAAATTCATTTCCTGGTAAGATTTTTTTATTCTGGTCTAAAAAATCTGCATACGACATGGACGACTGGTTAAAATATGCGATTAGCTACATCATCAAATCATTGATTGAGGCTGGATATTCAATTGAAGACAAACTCTATTTGTTACGCATTGGAGAGGAAGAGGAAAACAGTGAGAGTCGTTATATTTCCACACTATATCCATCCAATGTATATTACTCATATGAGTATGGAATACATGACATTGTTCATTGCCTTGGTAAAATAGCATCATTCAACTACCCCTATAATACACGATATATCAGCAGACATATTTTACTCGCAGAGATAAAAAACAAAATTTATCAGAGAGCATTAAAAATTATAGGGGTGGATAATGAATTTAATGCTTCAAAAGCATTGAGTAAAGCTATATGGATAATGGTAGATAAAAAGATATTTGCACAATATGCCAGAGCTTCACATTGTTCGATAGCTTACAATTCAATTCGTCAGGCATTATTTGAGGACTATCTGGATTTTTCAAAGCGAATCCATATTGTGAATGATATGGATTTTTTCGGATTGTGGCCTATGGTTGGTCGTCTAAGACAACAACATAAAAATGGTCAGTTTATACTATCTGGAAAGACAAAAGAGTTATATGAAAAAATCAGTTTTCCCTGCAAACTTAGTTATGGTGAGTTCAGAAGTTTACGACATGTTAGTTTGTCATTAGTATATGCTTTAAATGATAAACATGATAATGCATCATTCAGATTTACAGTCAGATTATTACGCCATCCACTTATCAAGAACTATCCTGTGAGAGCAATTTACTGGATTATCGATTATATTAGCATTCGAGCTTACTCAGAAAAAGAAAATGATATTTATCGTATATGCTCAAAATGGCTAGAATATCATCGTGATTTATTTAAAAACATTGGCTTTTATGACCGTAATACTGAATCCAGGCAAACATCACGCTGGGAAATGGAAACGAATCAGTTGTGTCATGCAATTGACTGGTTGTTAGCAGAAGAACGGTTAATTCATAAAAACCAGGAGTGGCCTTCTTTCTGGAGACTATCTGATGAATGGACGCGACAAGTGAAGAATAACGTTATTCCCGTAATCCCAAAATGGAAAGGAACTGGGATAAACTGGCAGAAAGTTGATAACGGTGTAAATGAATTAATTACATTTGATGCTCTGTGTCAGGAAGGTCAGGAGATGGAACATTGCGTTGCCAGTTATGCAGACTGGTGTGCATCTGGAGAATATATTGCAATTTCAGTCCTGATGGATAATGAAAGAGCCACTCTTGGACTTTCACGAAAAGAACATGATTTAACCTATCAGTTTGACCAGATGAGAGGTATTCGTAATCAGGCTGTTTCCAGAAACATGCTAATTAAAGGCAGGCATATTTTAAAAATAATCAACTCATCACTAAAAAGATAATGAGTCATCGCATCTCATTACAGCACCGATGACTGGGTGTTTATTCTTTCTGAATACAAAAACTGACTGAAAGATAAGGAAAGAAAGTTTTCTTACCTGTTTGTCTTACGCAATGGTGAACTGGTTCACCATGAGGTCAACAAATCAGAGCTTCTTTGAGAGGTTTAACATGCAATATGCATTGCTTGATGGATTTGAACGAAAGTTTTTGCTGGATGCTCTTGAATTCGGTGTTCTGAAGGACTGGAAAGAAAATCCGGTAAAAGAACTTCCTGATATTGATGAATCTGCTCACCCCTTCCATGTCTGTTATGGTGGATATTTATTAAATCCTGGTGTTTCAGATTCAGATATTAGCAGAAAAATAAAAGACCAGACAGGATTCTGGCTGGCAGCTATTGATGATACCCGCATGGATTGTCATTCAATAGCTTATTATGATATTCACACACTCCCTCTGATTTCGTGTGGTCATCAAAAGATAGTTCCTTTTGCCGCGTTAATAAAAGCTGATGAATGCATCATTTCAAAAATTTCTTCGTATTCTGGTTTTGCCGTAACAGCCTTTTTGAGAATTAAAGACCAGGATATTGCAACTAATATACTTAACCGTGAGGGGATTTTTGCTTTTAATGGCTGTGAACGCAGATTCAGACATCCAGTAAGTGAAGATAACTGGCAACAGGCAGTATCAGAAGAACGTGCTATCCGTTGTGCCAAAAGATTAATTCAATGTAAAGGATAACAAAATGAAACTTTTTATCGCAGAAAAACCCGCAGTAGCGAATGATATTGTTAAGGCGCTTGGGGGCAATTTTACCCGTCATGATGGCTGGTTTGAAAGTGATAATACTATTGTGACTAACTGTTTTGGTCATATTATCGAATCACAGCCCCCCGAAAACTATAATCCTGAATACAAAGAGTGGAAGATTGAAACACTCCCTTTGCGTCTTTATCCCGTAAAATACCAGCCAGTAGAAAGCGCCGCAAAACAAGTTAAAACGATTATTGAGCTTATCAGGCGTGCCGATGTGACCGAAATTATTCATGCTGGCGATCCAGATGACGAAGGACAGCTACTTGTCGATGAGGTCCTGGAATATGCAGGCAACACAAAACCCGTTAAGCGCGTTCTGATCAACGACAACACCCTTCCGGCAGTGAAAAAGGCACTGGCAAATCCCAAAAATAACCGTGACTTCAGAGGACTCTATCTCAAGGCTCTGGCGCGTTCTGTAGCCGACGCGATATACGGTTTATCCATGACGCGTGCTTACACAATCCCGGCAAAAACTAAAGGCTATAAAGGTGTTTTGTCTGTCGGACGGGTCCAGACACCCGTGCTTGGCCTGATTGTAAATCGCACCCGTGCCAATAAAAATCATAAATCCAGCTTCTACTACACCATGACCGGACATTTTCAACGCGGCGCTGATGTTATCAGGGCGAACTGGAAACCTGGTGAGTTCGCACCGCTGACAGACCGCAAATTGCTTGATAAAACCTGGGCGAATGGAACAGCAACATCACTTGCAGGAAAACCAGCCACAGTTGAAGCGGCAGCAACAGATGATAAAAAAACGGCTGCACCGTTGCCCTTTAACCTGGTACGACTTCAGCAGTACATGAATAAAAAATTCAAAATGACTGCTCAAAAAACGCTGGATATCACACAGCAGCTACGCGAAAAATACAAAGCAATTACTTACAACCGTTCAGATTGTTCATATCTTTCAGACGAACAATTCAGTGAAGCACCACAAATAATCGATGCCCTGAAGTCGGTGTTTGATCAGCCAATGGATATTGATACGACACGTAAAAGCAAGGCATTTAACAGCGCAAAAGTAACAGCGCATACAGCCATCATCCCAACCGTTAGCGTACCGGACGTAAACGCACTGAGCACCGACGAACGCAACGTTTACCTGGCAATTGCACAACACTATCTTGTCCAGTTCATGCCTGAAAAGGCATATCAGGAAGTATCCGTCGCCATTCAGTGTGGTGATGAGTCGTTTTATGCCCGTGCCAGGAAAACTACAGACAGCGGATTTGAAGCATTTCTTGGTGTGGAAAATGCCGGGGACGATGAAGCAGAAGGCGAAAATGATGATTCCGCTTTTGATCTTCTCTGTAAAATTCGCACAGGAGAAACAGTGACGACAAAAGAAGTGGTTGTGAATGAGAAGAAAACAACGCCACCGCCATTATTCACCGAAGCCACTTTGCTTGCCGCGCTTGTTCGTGTCGCAGATTTTGTCACTGATCCAGTGATTAAAAAGTTACTGAAGGATAAAGATCGGGATAAAAAAGACGAACATGGCGGTATTGGTACGCCAGCTACGCGGGCTTCCATATTGGAAACACTGAAAAAACGGAACTATATCACCCTGGAAAAAGGAAAACTTATTCCGACAGATACCGGGTATGCGCTTATTGATGCTCTGCCGGATATAGCTGTTAATCCAGATATGACGGCATTATGGGCGGAAAAACAGACACTCATTGAAAACGGAGAAATGACCATCGAACAGTTCGTTGACGAACTGTACAATGATCTGATACCGATGATCAGTAATGCGAACAGTGCTGAAATAAAAGTTTCCCCCAGCGCGCCGTCTGGTCAGTCACAACGCCTGTCCTCTCCTTGTCCTTCCTGTGGTAAACAGATTGTTATCAGGCCAAAAAGCTATTCCTGTACAGGATGTGAATTTAAGATATGGAAAGATTTCTGCGGCAAATCATTAACCGATAAACAAATTGAAACGTTAATAACAAAAGGAGTTACAAGTGAATTGAAAGGTTTCATTAGTCAAAAAACAAACAAAGAATTTTCAGCAAAAGTAAAACTGGTTGACAAAGCAACCGGGAAACTGGGATTTGAGTTTACACAAAAAAGTAAGAAATAAATCCAGCAGTAGAAATCAAACATCGTTGTAGCTACTATAGGACAAGGATGTTCTTCAGGAATTGTACAATGAAAACAAAACAAGACTGGCTCTTTCAGTTAAGACGTTGCTCAACACTCGACACACTTGAAAAGATTATTGAAAAAAACCAAAACAGCCTCCCTCCTTCTGAGCTTGAGTCGTTTAATGCCGCCGCCGATCACAGGCTTGCAGAACTCACAATGAATAAACTCTACGATAAAATCCCCCCATCCGTCTGGAAATATGTATATTAGTTCTCATCTATTAATATTAGATTTTTGATCGACACAAACATCAGCAATCCCTATACACCTTTCATAGAATGAATTGAACCCTGTATATAGCCTGTCTGAAATGGATATCTGGCAGGCTATCTTAATAGTGTTATAGGTGATGTGAATGTTTTTCCACATGATCACTCTTTTTCTGTTCTTATCACTATTGATACTCCTGATAAGGATATTCTCCGCCAGACTAATAATTCCGGCTGTGGGCGTGTTTCTGCCAGTATCATCACTCTGGATGGGATTTCATATGCTCACAGAAAATGAATCCTGGACAGTTTTGTTGGTTCTTATACTTATAGACTGGATTAAATCATGAAAGAATACGAAAAAGCGGCTTTAATATATTCCTTAAAGGAAAGCAATACATTAGTTCTTCGGATTATACTCATCTCTATTTTAGTTGTCGGGGTGATTTCAGGCGCGGTATACTTATATAACTTAGCGATCTCGTTGTTTGATTCAAACCCGACGTCTGTGCAATTCACCGTTTGCGGAGTAGGCTGTTTTATTGCTCTATTACTTCAATGGATATCTAATGTTGATGCAAATTACAGAGAAAGAATTGGGGAGCAACCAAGTACAATAAAAAACATTGTACAATATTTATTTGCAGCCATTATTATCATTAGTTTCATTACAATGGCATTAACAGCCTCATTAGTCTTAAAAGACTCGTCCAACATATGGCTCAACATTACTTTTATTGCATTATTACTGTCCATTTTTGTAGCTGTTATTTCTGTTTGGGGTTGATTTTTTTTCTTAAAAAGCCCGAAAACCGGGCTTTTTTCTTAATTAGTGCATGTCCTGTGAATTGTCACGCTGTTGCTGCAATTCCAGATGTTCTTCTCTGGCCTGGACAAATTGTTTTCCAAGAGCATCTTCTGCCATTTCACGAGTGAATCCGTGATTAAGCAAATCGGATTCGGCCTTCTCCCTTTCGAACTTCAGTCCTTCCCCTCTGAACTTGTCCTCAAAGCGATCAATTGCCTCAAGAATCTTGCCGTCTTCCGGCGTGCAATCCCGTCCCTGTGCTTTCTCAATTTCATGACGCTCCACGCGTTCAGCATTTTTCATTACAGCGTCAATCCCCTGAGAAATATGTTCAGACTCGACGCGATAAATGACAGTATCGCGCTTATTGAGATCATGTAGCTCGCATTCAACCCGGCCCCACTCAATAGCATCCTTGAGAGAGCTGAAATCTTTTATTTCAGCATTCAGGCCTTCATGTGTTGAGAAATAGACATAATCCTTCTGTTGTTCCAGTTTATTCACATTTTCAATAGCCCTTGTACTGAAATGGATACCTGTAATTACCGGAACACGAGCCGATGTTTGGTCCCCCGTTAAAACTTCAGAAGGTGTTTTTCCAGTGATCGCGGCAAATTGCTGCTCCGTAACATCCACTCTGGCAACTGCATCACCACGCTCTAAGCCATGCTTACCAGCGACCGCAAGGTGATAAAGACCACCTTCCCCCCTGGTAATTTCCGCCTCCACAACGATATCCCCATTGCAGGAACTGAACTGAGAACGGTCTTTAACCAGGAAGTTTTCAAGCCCGGAGATCATATGCTCGTTAGCTGAAATACTGGCGAGTATCTCTTCTGGTGATTCCTGGTACGTCTCCTGCACAGCAGCCTGCTCCTGTTGAGAAGAAAGCTGCTCATGAATCAAAGCCTGTGTTCTGTCAATACCTAACTCATTAACAATTTTGCAGAATTCTTTTGCGTCGTTTTCATTATCAAAACTGGCAACGTCAAAAATATCATCGCTGTCTCCAGGTACATGCCCCAGCACTTCCCAAATCTCATTTTCATCACTATCCAGAGATTTCAAATAGCCAAATTCACCATTTGTGCCTTTACTAAGCATCTGTGAATCCAGGGTGTTTGCCCTGGTAATAACACCAGGATCATATGAAGATGTGGCCTGTGCCTGCTCTGTAGCCTGTGCCTGCTCTGTAGCCTGTGCCTGCTCTGTAGCCTGTGCCTGTTCGGTAGCCTGTTCCTGTTCGGTGGCCTGTTCCTGTTCGGTGGCCTGTTCCTGTTCGGTGGCCTGTTCCTTCAATGCATCACCTTTCTCTATTCTGGATTCGGACTCCTGGCTATTTTCCTGTGTTTCCACCTGCTCAAACTTATTACCCTGAAGTTCTGCTTTTAATTCCAGCATCATCTGTTGATACTGCTCCGGGCGTAAAATAATCTTCATGTCCTGCTCTGCGGCAACTTCAGCGCACATTTTTTTGAAATCTTCAGAGCCGGTAAGTTTGAGTACACCACCAAACTTTTCCCTGGAATACTCAAGCATTATTCCGATCTCTTCTTTTGAGGGATTTTTACCCGCAACGACAAAGTTCCCTTTGTCGGTAAAGACAGGCTTTTCCGATTCCTGATCGCGATAAACAATCCTGGAATCCTGCTTATCCATCACAAGATCTTTTAGTTTGGAGTTAACCTTTTTCGCCTCTTCTAAGCGGCGCTGGGAATCCACCGCTTTCTGAAGCGAAAGTTCGGGTTCGTCAGCAGAAATGGCGTTGATTTCATCGAAGTTGAGATAGCTTTTGAGACGTTCAAGGGCTTTCATTTCATCTTTATCCTTATGCCAGTCAGCATGATATTGACGAATTATGTGTCGCCCCTCTGTGTCGAGTTCAGAAAGACGCTCAAGTGTGGTTAGTTTTTTGTAAACAATCACACCCACGGCAATATCACGCTGTTCACGTGGTATTAACTTCAACTCGCGTCTCATCTCTCGCAGATCATTATACAGCTTGCCACGCTCAAACCTGATAGTATTTCGTAATGTTTTTTCCGATAAATTCAGTGAGTTAAGACGCTCACGGGCTTCATGATGCGTAAGGCGTCTGTAGGTTGGATAGCGCGTATATGGCGTGTTTTCTAACTGCTGTGAATAAACTTCAAGCAGAAAGGATTTCGCATCTTTCCAGGCAAGATTAATATGCTTTGTCAGAAAATCAGATGCGTTCATATTACGATTCCCCACAGAAAACCGGGGGGAGCCGTCCTTTGCTGTTCTGATTTTATGCTGCGCTGGAATAATATTAAAACGCTCGGCGGCAGAAGACAGAAACCTGACAGGATCAATATTTCTGCGAATTTCTGCCATCGTTGTAATTTCGTTTTTCTCTGCCGCCTCATTCAGAGTCTGAAACATCGTTTCACACAAAAAAGAAGAGCGTTCAAGACTTTTTATTCCTGACTCTGTGAATTGTCTATCATAATCCCGTCGCACATCCTGACCAGGATGTTCTCTTTGCGGTAATTGCTCTGCCAGATCACGCTGCGAAATATCTGACAATACACTGATAGAGTCGGGTCTTGTGAATCCATTGATTCCGTAAACCATACCGCGTTGGGGCATACGTGACAATCCGACTGTTGCTTCAGATTGACGGATTCTGGCAAACTTTTTAGGACACGACTTGTAACCTCCCGCTCGTCCTGACGTTTGCTGAGAATTTCTTTCGTTAAGTTTTTCTCTTGAGTCATATTCTTTTATCCTCTCTTGCAGGAAATCAATTTGTTGTGAAGGGCTTAATGTCTTGTAAAGTTCCCTTGTTTTCTCCGCCTGGTTAAAAATATGCTTAATCTCATGGCTTGTTTTATTTAACCAGGTATTAAGTCTCTTTTCTATCTCTTTGTGTGTTGGTTTCTCAAGTGTTAATGTCCTTGTCTCAATGTAATTCTGACGAAAAAGAGGACTTTTTAAGTTTGTGTATTTTTTATCTCCAGGCAATTTTACAGCCAGATACTCATTGGTTTTACCAGCATTTCTTATACGAAGTTCACCATACTCTGCAACAATATCTTTGAATACAGAGTAATTTTCAATTTTCTCGTTCTCTATACGCGAAAGCAACTCACCTTTCAATTCAGAGTGATGCTCTTTGTAAAGATCCCCCTTAACTCTACTTATAATTTTTCCGTAATCCGCATCTTTACGCGGATAGTCTTTAGGGCTATCAAGATTATATTTATTATTAATAAATTCCTGTATAGCATCAAGCTGTTCAATTGTATGCCCTTTGGTAACATCTCCCACTGGATTTAGGAACTTTTCAGTAATCAAATTTACTTTAGGAATTACAATATGAATATGTGGTTTTCTTTCAACAAGTTCACCAGTGCTATTATCCTGGATATGACGAATTTTAGGCAAATGAGCTTCCGCATAAAAAGAGTATTCATCAGGATGATAAGCATTCATCAATAATTTTTTATAATCATCAACAACAGCCTTTAACACTTCATTCGACACATGACTTTCATGAAAAGACAGAGTAATGTGCAAATAACGTTCCTGACTTTTGTTTTCAATAGAATCAATAATCTTATCTGTAGTCTGTAAATCACCATCAAGAACGACACGATGATCAAGTTCATCACGCGTGTACTGGCGTTCTGCTTTGCGACCATTTATCAGATAATCAACGATACCATCATTACCACCACCGTATCTGACAATCATTTAGCTATCTCCTGAAGGCGATCACGAATACCGATTAGTCCATTTAAAACCTTTTTATAAAGCGATTCTGATATAATACCTTTTAAATGATCTGAATTTAATCGGTGCGCTATTTGATTTATGTTGTTTCCTGCCCAACTCAACTGAGAAAGACAACGTTTGTATTCTGGTATGTTACGTTTATCAGATGCATATGTGTTTATTTTACCAATAGTAAGCAGCCTGAAAAATTCAGACTTACTAATATTAAGCTCTTTTATAGCCCTATCGAACGGAGCATATTCTTCTTCGGTAAGTCTGAATGTTACATGAACGTTTTTGTTGGTTTTTTTCTTCATATGTCCTCAAGGTTCGTAGAACCGCATAAGAACGGCTGCATCGTTCGGGGTTTCAAAGGGGCGTCCCCCTTTGGCACACGATTGTAACATGACCGGAACGGTCTTGTGTACAATCGGTATCGTGCCTGTGTTTTAGCAGAACAAAAAAATTCCATGCATACAGCCCACACAATGACTCACATAATAACCCACAACCAAAAATACACAACCCACACAATCACCCACACTTTAACCCACAAAAAAGACCACACCCCCATTGACAACCCACAAAACAACCCACATAATCACCCACACAAACGGCGAGCAAATTGCTTTAAATAAGGTATTATGCCAATGTAGGAGGTAGAGAGAGAGAGGAAATGTAACAAATGAAAAAGATCGAGAGTTTATTATCTCCAATATGCGAGGCTATAAACGAAACAAAATCGAAATCAAAGCAGGCTGTCTTCAATATGTATTTGCAAAATATACTTGAAGCAAAGAAATATTATACATGGGAGCAAATAGCTGATTACATAAACAACAACACCAAGACAGAACTAGCCCAAAAGACTTATATAAATATGACAGAGAGGGCTAAAAAAAGACAAAAATGCACTGAACCAAAAGAACAGGCAAAAACCATAGATGTAATTGATCAGAATGAAGCTAAAGGCGATGAACCGAGAGGGGGGGTAAAAGGTTTTTTTTCAAACATTAGTGAGAACAAAAAAGAAATAGAGCACGATCCAAGTGCTACGAATGAAAAATTCATAAATAAATATCTTTAAGTAAAGGAGCATTATAAATGAAAAACTCAATCAATTTCATCCTTCAGGGTAAAGGTGGTGTTGGAAAATCATTCGCGACCGCAATACTGGCACAATACTTTATTGATGAAAATCACATGGATAATATCGTAGTCGGTGACACAGACCCGGTTAATACAACTACGGTTAAAGTAAAAAGATTAAATGCAGATTTGATACAAATCACTGAAAACAGCAAAGTAATACAATCCAAATTCGATCCAATGTTCGAATCAATGCTGACCAATAGTCAGAATACTTTTGTTATTGACAATGGCGCATCTACATTTTTACCGTTAATTCAGTATTTCAATGATAACTGTGTTATGGACATGTTTGAAGATGTAGAACAAGACGTTTATATCCATACTGTTATCGTTGGTGGACAAGCTCTTGCGGATACCTTGCAGGGATTTGAAGAACTGAAAGAACTGGTTAAAGGAAGTAAGGTAAAACTTATTGTCTGGATAAATGAATTTCAGGGTATTCCAGCACTTGAAAATATCCCATTAATAGAAACTAAATTCATTGAAAAAAACAAGGATGTAATCGCTGGCGTTGTGGTTATTCAGGACAGAAAAAGTGATGCCTTTGCCTCTGACATCAAAGAGCTAACAGAAAAATCACTAACACTGAAAGAAGCTCTTGAGTCCGACCATTTTGGATTAATGGCTAAATCACGATTAAAACGAGTCTTCAATGACATTTACAAACAATTAGATAGCATCTATGACGATGAACACGGTGAATAATATGAGTACAGTTAATCAGCCAGAATTAAAACAGCCTGAAAAGGCTGTTTCCAGTGAAGATATTGATAATTTTATTGTTGATGTATTCAAGGAGACAGGGCATAAAATATCAAAAGATGATCCAGTTATTTCATTAATTTTTCTGAACCAAAAGATACAGGAAAAATTCAGCAATGAGTTACAAGCTAACTTCACAGCCCTGTCTGAGGGCTTCAGACAGGTCGTTTCATCTGTAGAAAATGACTATATTCAAAGATTCAAGAATATTGTTGAGACGTGCGGCGATCTGGATAATGAAATAAAAGAAAAAGTAGAAGAGGGAAAAAACGATCTAAAAGAAACAAGTATTGAGGTAAAAGAAAAATTAACAGATGATATTATTGAACTCATATCTGGAATTAAACGCAACCAGGAAAAAAACAACAAATTATATGAAGAAAAGTTGAAGTCATTATCTAAGGCTGTAAAACCCTTCAGTACAAGAACAGCCATTGCAATTTGTGCCTTGTGCACATTATGCCTGTCTGCGGCATTTTCTGGCGCAACCTGGTATGTTGCACAACATGAAAAAGAGGCAAGCCTGCGCTTCTATGCAAGAGCTTTTCTTGATATGAAAAAAATAACTGAAGAGAGCATGAGAAAATTACCAAAATCAGACCAGCAAAATATAAAACTCAAACTAGACGAAATTGATTCAAGAAAACCATAGATATGAAAAGGAGTCACTAATGACAACTTTTACCGACGACGACAAGAAACTAATTAAAGAAATCAGGGAGCGAATCGGCAGCCTGGACGTGCGAGACAATATTGAGCGCCGGGCTTATGAAATTGCTCTGGCATCACTGGAAGCAGAAGCGCCAAATTTGCCTGGTGGTTTCACAATTGAAGAAGCAAAAGAATTACACGAAAATCTGGTAAAAAGTCACGTAAGCAAGGCTTTAAGTGGCGAAAAAATGAAAAAAGAAAATCGTGATGCCGATTTGCGCTGGATTCATGGCGTAATAGTTCAGGCTGCGTGGTTTGTGAAAGCATCACTAGGGCAGAACGCATAGTGCGTACCTGCTTTTCTCCTGGCAACGGTGGATCTTCCGCTTCCTCGTCGCTCGCTCGCTATGCTCGGTCGCTGGACTGCGGCGAGCGGTTAGCTATCAAAAAAAATCCCCGCACAACGCGGGGATAGTTTTATTTATATGCAAGTTCATGACGTGCCGCCTGAGCCAGAAAATGGCTACGATCTTTGTATACGCCACCACTTTCTCTCACATATCCATCAATACGACGAATCAATACATCAGGCAATGAAATATTAATACGTTGTTGTTTGCCCTCAATTTCTGACAAATCAACATCAATTACAAACCAGCTATCACAGTGGTTATAATTTGGGTTGGCGGAATAAGTCAAACACCCTTCATCATGAATATCATCAACAGAATGAGCACCGCTTATTACCATCTCTTCCACGATTGCCAATATCGCTTCACGCGCCATTGCGGGTATTTCTGCCTGAGAATCAGCAGCAGAAACACATCCAAAATCAAAGCAATCAAAAACCGGAACGGTGATACCGTATGCTGTATGATCATCTTTCGGTGTTTCGACACCAACAGAAAAGAACATGGCTACCTCCAAAGTCGGCGGGGATTAAATCCCCGCCATTTTTTTGATCGATCTGACAGTACCTAGCGGCAAGTCCTTTTTAGGATGAGGAACAGGAAAAGTTTTTCCTGTTATTGGCGACCACCATATCTGGTGACTGCTTGCCTTATGCCGTTTCAACTCGCAACCAGCAGCTATCAGTTCTTTCAACAGGTCAGCAGATTTCATATGTCCTCCCTAACCTGAAAACAATTATACACACGCATACACACAAAAGCAAATTATTTCATTCGTATGACTTATGAAACACACTGTAAAGACAGTTCAATCTTTACAGTGTAAATCATTTATCCAGTTTTATCGCTATGCATGTGATACATAGAAAATCATATAGTGTTTTACTATATGATACCTGATTGACACTTTTAACTGCACATCTCATCATTTACATCGTAAAGACAAACATAGCTTTACAATGTAAAGCTATGTAATTAAACACTCCGTGTCCCTGATAAGGAAAAAAAATGGCTCAACCAACCCCAGAAAAGATACTGGCAATCATAGATGATCATGATCGCGCACAAAAAAAACAACGCAACAAAAACGTCTTCATTTATTTATGTCTCTGCTTGGCAATTATTGGAGTGGTCGCGCATTCCTTTATATCAACGTTTCGTCTTGATGGTGTAGCCGTCCTTACAATTCTTTTGGGCGTGTCAGCAATCGCATTTTTTCTACATTATGTAGAATCAGGGAAAGGCCAGATTCTTAGCAGTGACCGCATATTGTCCATACTCGCTCAAACCAAAGATTACCCCACAATTCGACGTAAAGTTGTTAATCGCTTGCTCTCCGGTTCAAAACTCACGGGTAAAGATGAAGAGTACATATTCAGTGAACTGAAAAAGGCTGAACAAAGCAACGAACGTGAAAAGAGATTGCAAGCAATTAAAGAGTATACATCGTAATACAACGTAAATCATTACTTGTAAATACAACACACTACATCGTAATACCAGAAAACACCAACGCCAGCGAGCAACAAAAAGGGGCGATTAAGCCCCTGCGCGATGATTAATGACTTCTTTTTCCAGTGCCTAGCTCTGGATCAAGCCTGACGTTAAACACACCTTTAAAGGGCGCGTCAGGCTCCTTTCCGTCCTCCACACAGGACTGTAAATACAAATCAACCGATGTTTTAAATTCCCGTTCCAGGTCAGCTAATGTTTCTGCCTCAAAAGTCACCAGATCTCGAATAAATGCCAGCTTTCCATGCAGGATATTATTTTCAAAATCCGGCTCAACTGTACCTAAATATCCTTTATATTTTAAATGTTTCATAAAACCCCAGCCTCTTTCAAGAAAAGTTATCAGATAGAAGGGTGAAAGAAAATACCAGGGAGCAGCGAGGCCACATCCCCCTAAGCGCAGCGCAACCGCCGGAAAACGCACCACACTGTAAAGACAATAAAATCTTTACAACGTAAAGCTAACTATGTAATACAACGCGCTACCCAATAAGAAAGGGAGAGCATGACACTCTCCCCATATATGACTCAAACTAAAGCATTATCCCGGTTATGCGCCCACCAAATGATTTCGCTAATAATCCATGCTTCTATCGCGGGTGTTTTTACAGGTTCCCCATTTACAATGCGGTTTGCAAGCTCTATCATTTCACATACTGACATTTGAGAATCTCCAAAGATGCATCTGTCATTTGGTAACAGGCTGCCCCACAGCCTGTTACCAACCCCAAATTAGTATTTGCTGATTACTTTACCCTCCTTAATCATTTTTATTAGTTCCTGTTCAGAATATTCTTTTCCGTGTTCCAATGTGGAATATATATTGCCAATAGTCCATACCCCACACTTTTTAATTTCTGCATTTAGCCAGGATTCATGCAGAATAAACAACGGTTCGCAATCATTTCCTTTTTCATAAACATAAATAGATTCGGTATCATTTCCAGAATCAGAAGTACCAACGACTTTTTCTATATCGAAATGTTTTTTTAGAAAAGTTGTGAAATGCATTTTCATGCTCCTGCCGCTGAGCGGCTTTGGTGGTTGGGGACCATCCCCTCCCAATGTGTTTATGATAGGTCAGAACTGACCTATTATCAAGTATTTTTCCCTCCATTCCTCAAAAAAAACGCCATCAAATACAGACAGTTACATTCATGTAATGCCCGACAGGGCATGGAAGGGGCGAAAGAAAATACCAGGGAGCAGCGGGGCCACATCGCCCCGAAGCGCGGCGCAGCCGCTGACGAACATACCAGGATGCACAGGGCCATCCCTTCGCCCTGCAAAGCCAGAACAGACCAACAGGCCATGATCATGCTGATTTGCGCCGCAGAATGCCGCAGTTAGCGCGAGCGCCAGCGAGTTTACGCCGTCCTGGTGCATTGCAGCAGGGCGGGGCGCTGTACTGCGCGTGTGAGCGTCAGCGAGCTACGGGCGCAATTGCTCATTGTTCAATGCAACTGGGGCTATTAAGTCCAGCCATAAATTCAGTTATGGTTTTTGTAGCTTATTCCGTGATTTCGTCATACGTTAATTCTATTTTCATCTTAATATTCCTTAATTACTTCCAGAATCAGAATTCTTTTTATTCCTTTTACAAAGTACATAATCAGGGTGTTCTCCAGCTAAAAGCAGAAGAAATTTAAACTCTACTGGTGTAAGTGCTGTACCGCTTGCAGTTCCGACAGGTTCTTCTTTGCGACGCCAGGTACGCGGACTCATGCTAAATATTTCGGCACATTCTTTCTGTGTCAGGCCAATTTTTTGCCGCAGACGTTTAATGTTTTCTGGTGTGTTTTCATTTGGCATTTTTTCCCTCACTCATTTCCTGAATCATCATAGAAACAATTTCTTTATCATTCTCTCTTAATCCGTCGCTGGCAAAGTCGATAGTGTCGAATGCCTTCTCATGAAAAACAAGATCGGCAACAGTTTTCACCGTTGCTTTCGTTTTTCCTAAAGTCGCAGACTTAGAAAAAGTTTTTACTCGCTTCACCAGATGAAACGTATCACCTTCTTTATTCAGATAATATTGTCTGTCACCTTTTCTTATCTTCATATTGAGATAGTCTCCCCTTTTAACAGTAAAGGGGCATATAGCCCCTTTCTTTTAACTTTTTCCGGTAATCAAATCGACATCTTCCTGATAAAGCTCCCCAAGAACCGGAACAACGCCTTTTTTATAATCACGGATATTATGGCAGTCTGTAAAAATGACGACATAAGCCTCGCCTGTTTTTTCATGTTTAAGGCAAATTGTGCAAAGCGTCACGCGCACAACAGAAAACACATGACCAGTTGTAGAGACGATAGCAGGAAAAGTAGATTGTTTCATGTTTAACTCCTGCCGCTGAGCGGCTTTGGCGATTGGGGACCATCCCCTCTCAATGCATTAATAATAGGTCACAAATGACCTATTATCAAGTATTTTCTAGACGAGCTTTATTGAAAAATCATTTTCAATAAATTCATCTAACATCTTTAATATACCAGCTTTATTTACGAAATCATCCTCCATAATTTCGATACTTGCTGATATTTCACATGTAAACTCAATGCTCCTGTCAAATCCCGCAATCCCAGCTAATGCAGACAGCATATGATAATTATCAATATTTATATTACCAATAAGAACTTTCATTTATCCTCCTGATATGGGGGGAATCCCCCCCATATTAAAAATTACAATCTGGTTGCAAGTCCGGTTTGTTCATTAAATAAACATTCAAGCTGATCACAATAAATATTATCAAATTTTGATATTTCTTTTACTGTAGCTCCACGGACACGGGAAAATGTCACCAGGTATGTATCAGAGAAGGTTAATTTGATTTTAACCAAATTAATTCCCTTCATTGCAAAATTTGAAGGTAAACGAAAGCAAAGACCAGACTCACCATTTTCATCAAAACAGGCAAAGTTCTTTGCGCCTGTCATAGCAATAAAGCGGTTTCCACCAAGCTGATTAAGAATTTCAGTAGCAACAAATTTGGCGTGGTTTTCCATTTTTAAGCTCCTGCCGCTGAGCGGCTTTGGTGATTGGGGACCATCCCCTCTCGATGTGTTTATAATAGGTCAGAACTGACCTATTATCAAGTATTTTTTCCTCCTTTCTTTAAAATAAATATCGTTAAATACAAATATTTACATTCATGCAATGCCCGGCAGGGCATAGAAGGGGCGAAAGAAAATACCAGGGAGCAGCGGGGCCACATCGCCCCGAAGCGCGGCGCAGCCGCTGACGAACATACCAGGATGCACAGGGCCATCCCTTCACCCTGCAAAGCCCAACGGACTGACAGGCCATGATCATGCTGATTTGCGCCGCAGAATGCCGCAGTTAGCGCGAGCGCCAGCGAGTTTACGCCGTCCTGGTGCATTGCAGCAGGGCGGGGCGCTGTACTGCGCGTGTGAGCGTCAGCGAGCTACGGGCGCAACATTACATTGCTGCATTCGCCTGGCATTCTCCACGCCTTGAAGGACGGAGTTTTACTGCGCACCAGATAAAAAAAGGGGCGATTAAGCCCCTGTATTCACTATTAACAATTTAACATGGTTGCAGGGGATACCCCCTGCAACTATTTTCTTAGTAGTATGATGTGAACTCGTGTTTTTCTTCCGGTGATGCTTTATATGCTGTTTCGAATGACTCAATTTCAATTGCTGGCGTACTGTAATAATCACGCACTCGCCGTTTTAATGGCTCACCACAGAAATCATTGAGTAATGGGGTCTTATATCCGCTCATTGAATGGGTCCGATGAACCGAAGCGCGAATCTCCTGAACAGTTACGGTTTTTTTGCCATGAACAGAAATAACCTGATAGAAATTAACGTTCGTTTGCTCATATCCCCAGGAAGATACAAACACATCGCCAACAGAAACAGTGCCGTTATTAAAAGTTAATGTTTTCATTTTTATCTCCTGCCGCTGAGCGGCTTTGGTGGTTGGGGACCATCCCCTCCCGATGTGTTTATAATAGGTCATAACTGACCTATTATCAAGTATTTTTCCCTCCATTCTTCAAAAAAAAACACTATCAAATACATATAGTTACATTCATGTGATGCCCGACAGGGCATGGAAGGGGCGAAAGAAAATACCAGGGAGCAGCGGGGCCACATCGCCCCGAAGCGCGGCGCAGCCGCTGACGAACATACCAGGATGCACAGGGCCATCCCTTCACCCTGCAAAGCCCAACGGACTGACAGGCCATGATCATGCTGATTTGCGCCGCAGAATGCCGCAGTTAGCGCGAGCGCCAGCGAGTTTACGCCGTCCTGGTGCATTGCAGCAGGGCGGGGCGCTGTACTGCGCGTGTGAGCGTCAGCGAGCTACGGGCGCAACAACACACCAGGCAAAATCGCATCCTGAAAAGTTACCCTGTAACATACACACAATGTAAAGCGCAAAAAACAATTACATTGTAAAGACACAAACATCTTTACAACGTAACTATAATGAATACAATGTAAAGACAAATAAACCTTTACACTGTATATCCGAGGTTTCTATGGGGAGAGCATTACTTGTCGCATCAGATAAAGGCGGTGTAGGAAAAAGCACCACAGCAACAAACCTGGCTTCTTATCTGGTAAATAATTCACGAACGGTCATCATTCTGAAGACCGATAAAAACAATGATATTCTTAGCTGGAACGAAAAAAGAAAGCAGAATGGCTTATTACCGGTTCCTGTTTATGAAGAGTATGGCGATGTATCAGAAGTCATTAAGCGCCTGAAAAAAATATGTGAAGTGCTGATCATTGACTGTCCAGGGCATGACAGCAAGGAATTTCGCAGTGCCTTAACTGTAGCTGACATTCTGCTTACTCTCGTTAAGCCGTCTTCAGATTTCGAAGCAGAAACGCTGACTCATGTAACAGAAAAAGTTCGCACAGCTCAACAGATCAATCCAGACCTGCAACCCTGGGTACTTTTCACGAGAATTAACACGACAAAACCACGCCACAGAAAAGCAGCGATTGATCTCGACAAGTTACTCCGGGAGAACCCGGTGTGGATACAGCCACTTCGTACACGTATTTCAGATTTAGATATTTTTGAAGCGGCCTGTAATGAAGGCGCTGGCGTTCATGATGTACGTCGCGCATCCAGCCTTTCTACAGCTAAAGCACAAATAGAGCTTTTGGCGCAAGAGTTAGGCATCAATCCCTAATGGATGTAATACGACAGCTTTACATCATTAACTTTACACAGTAAAGCTAATGTAACACACGAAAGGTGATATAATGGCTCTTGACTTGAAAACTCCGGTAATACCAGGACAAAAAACAGAACAAACCAATGCAGACACAGCCCGATTCATCAATGAAGCTACCCGCAAAAAATCGGGAGCAACTAAAGTGACCAATGTCCGGCTTGGGGACGTTTACGAAGATATTCTGGAACGGGAAGCACTGCGAACAGGCCAGACAAAAACAGCAATAATGAAAGCGGCTCTTGCAGCTTACGAACACGGCCTGGACGAAAACGGAAAAAATCACTGGATTCTACAGTCAGCCAGGCTGAAATGATAAAGCCCTTCGGGGCTTTATCCCTTACGTTTTAATTGTTTCTTCTCGCTGGCTTTCTTACGGGCATCGAGAACCAGTTGCGCATAAGTTGCGTGTGCTTTTTTTACTGTACCAGCAGGTTTCCCGTAAAGGTCGTAACGTGTTGCGCCTGGTACAGTACAATTCTGAAGATATTGCCACCGGAACGTCATCACCTGAACCGCACAATTCCACTCTTCAATCGTCAGATCCACATCCGGGTTATCCGCCAGGTATTTCTCAACGTCCTGGAGAATCCCGCTTTTCAGGGGCAAGTTCTTTTTTTCGTCTGTCCATAGTTCAGGAAAAACAGCACGAACTTTATTGAAACACTTTTCAAAATATTCTTTCGGATATTTTGGGGGAAAAGTGATTTGTTTTTTCAAATACCAGGGCTGAGGCTGCTTTTTACGTGTTTTCTCTGCTACAGCATCTTTCTTCTGTACTTTCTTGTTTTCATTAACTGCTGATTTTTGTACTTCCTGCGGCTTTTCATTCACCACAGGATTTTCTGGCATGACCAGAACGCGGCGTTTTTTGACCACAATCACGGGTGTTTTTTTGGGCTGCATACTCGCCTCAATAATTGCTGTCATATTGACTAATTATACCATATTCACCAGTTAATATCCTGAAAATACATGGAAAAAGGGGGTATCCGTACAGAATACCCCCTTTGTAAAGGCGCTTAATGCCAGAACCACATCATCCCCAAAAAGGCGGGCTTTCGCCCGCCTCCGGGTTGCTACTTACCGCCGGATTCGTAAGCCATGCTTGCCGTAACCTCCCTGTATCCGTCCTTCAGCCGGATTTCGCACAGGCGATTCCGGGTCAGGAGTGTGAATATTAACAACGTGCAGCACACGATTAATACGCACCAGATAAGGGCGTTTCCCGGTAGTTTCATGGCCTTCTTCTCCTTGCGTAACGCGCGGTAAGAGGCTATCCTGATGTTGTTCAAGCATTGGGATCGCCTCGTGGGTTAATGAAAAATTAACTACGGGGCTTTCTTCTTTCTGCCGCACAACAAGATACAAACCACCTTTTCGCCATGAGGCAGAAAGCCTCAAGCGCCAACAACATTATATATCGACCAGAAACTTGAAAATACATGGTATTGCGTAAAGGGCGGTAAAAGTCTATCCTGGTGTTGTTGAAGCATTGGGATCGCCTCGTGGGTTAATGAAAAATTAACTACGGGGCTTTCTTTTTTCTGCCAGACAACAGGATACAGTGCGCCTTATATCCCCGTCCTTCAGGGCGTGGAGGATGTCAAATATTGACCAGGAATTAAATTCCCAGCTTTCGGCGTGGACTATACAGTGTGTGATTCACCACGATGAATCCTTTGTTGATCCACTGTGTTACCTGCGCAGGTTGAACTCCGGTCAGCCTGGCGAACGATGCCTGATTCCCCCGATAGAACTTGTTGATGTATTCAATCAAAGGCATTTTTTAATTCTCCGAAACAACGCAAAATCATATAGTAATTTACTATATGATTTTTATTTCGCAAGTGATTAACTCATCGGATTTCTTTGTAGTTAACGAAACGTTAAATTTAGTTTGTGCCTGGAATGGCACGCAAGAAGCACACTAGCATTATTATTTTGATCAAAACGCTATTTCCCCCGTCATTGGGGGGCTTTCTTTTTTGATGCCGCGCCAGCGGCATGGAAGGCGGCTCTCCGTTGTTGCATATGTTACTGGAGTAAAACCGCCGAAGCCCGGCGTAAGCCGGTACTGATTGATAGGTTTCACCTTACCCATCCCCATCCTGCTAAGCCATACCCGCTTTCAGCCATGAAATAGCTTTTGTGCGCGGTCGGAGTGGTCCCGACAAGGGTTTACCCGCAGTCGGGGCGTATCTCCGCGTTAGCGGACCGTCAGGGCCGCTTACGAGCGTGTATTTGGTACTTCCAGCCAGAAGGCTGACAGCGATGAGATTTCTTAGTTACAACATCCATTATTGAAAGCGATGTTGTTCCCGCCCTTTGGGCGGGGGCGGCGGCGCTTTTCAGTGATGGGTTGGGCGCTGTGGCTGAGTATTTGCAGCGTTTTTTTGTAGGAGGGTTGGAGGGGCTTTGTTTTTCATTGGGCAGAAATCCGTATGCCCGCCGCGAAGCGGTGGGAGGTACTTTTATATTCTGAGCGGCGCGGCGTTAGCCGCTGCAAGCGAAGGCATTTTTGTGATTATCCACAGTTGTTTCAAAGATAAATATTTTCCCTGCGGCGAAGCAACGCAGGGGATTAAAGAACAGGGGTTAAGAATATATTGCGGGTTTGATGTTCTATGTTTGCTGCTTTCTGAAGTTATTCCTTTGCGGGTTTTTGTGGATAACCGAAGGCGTTTTTACTCCGATACCCTATTGCGGCCATCAAAAAACTGTCAGAGCGGGACAAAATGAAAAACGGTCGTCAAATATGAGGAATTTCATGAAATGCAGGCAACACGAAAAGCCCCGAAGGGGCTGAAGAGAGTGCCGATTGTATCAGGCAGCTAAACTAGTGGGGTGGCGAAGCTGTCAGAGCCAGTTCAAGCTGACGTAGATCTCTGGCTACCAGTTGCTCTAATCTTTCTTTAGTGCACCAGTACGCTTCGTCCGGCGGCATACGCTTCAGAATAAACCGCGCAATTTCGTTTCGCTGTTCATCATACGGCAGTTTTGCCAGGCGATTAGCACGTTTGCGCTCCGCTGCTTTCTTACGTCGGGACTTGATGGCATCGAGAGAACGCTGCGCATACCAGCGTTTACGAGCCGAGTGAACAGAGATTTCTTCGCCCTCGCGGATAACGCCTTCTTTAATCAATTGCAGACGGATTTCACTTTCTGCAAGGCGTTTACGTTGCTGTTCCTGAAGTTTCACCAGATCAACTCCCAGCATTTTCCAGCCAGTTTCGGTGATCCAGACGTATTTCGGCAGTCGCTGGCGGGATTCACGGTCCCATATCGTCTTTTCTGACGTTCCCAACGTGCCAAAGGAAACCTGCTCTGCCAGCAGACGGGAAAGGCGCGATACTGTGACTGCGGTTTCAGGAATCACGTCTCCCTTACTGTCTTTTGGGCTTATTTCTTCTGCCAGGCGGGAGACAGACATGCCGACAGTGTGCAATCCACGATCACAAAAACTCACAAGTACAACCCATATTGCGTCAAGCAGCCGCTGTTTCTCCGGTCGGAATTTATATTTGCGACCGACACTCTGACGTTTCAGTACATAAAATGGATGCAACGACATGTGCATTCTGAGTGTGTTCTGACCAGTGACCGGGTCTTTTTTAACGAGACGATTGTAAGCGTGGCCCAACTGTCCGCCCAGCGCCTTATAGTTGTCGGGACGGAACCAGGCTGGATTCTCACACTTTGGCTTAGTGGAATGTTCACCCCGGCGACGTTTTGTTGTTCCGCCTTTGTTTTCCTGGGGGACCAGGAATGAGCTTTCAATACCCGCTTCGTAGTCCTGCCAGAAACGGACCTGCTCTTCCGGTGATAGTTCAGACCAGTGACGTTTGCTAATCACAGCAAGCTGCACTTAGCTTGCACTGTAAGAGTTGATATTTCCTTCTCATGGAATTAAACTCCACTTCAGGTAGTAAGCGATTACCTGAAATAAAATGTTATCAGCTCAAGGCTCTGCCTTGAGGTCAACCCCCGCTAATCTGCGCTCCCTGGAAAAGACGAGATTACGGGGGTTTTCTTTATCTGAAACTTACGTTCTTGAACAAAATTTCAGCACCTCGTTTTCTGCATTTACAAATCGCGGAAAACTTGCCTGCAAATTTAGCAGCATGGGCGCAATCGATCAACGATGTTCAAGCCTGGCTCGTTTCCTTTTTGATTCAGCACACATCTGTGACAGCTTCAAAATCGTTTTCAGGACAGCTAGTGAAGCCCCTTCTTTACTGACGTTTCCCATACAAAACCTTACAAAATCAGAAATTCAGAATTTTATATATTCAAAAAAGTTTTTTTGACTGCATACACCCACTCACACGATCGAATAAACCACACAAACAGTATTATCTAGATTTTTAGATCGCACATCATTTAACAAACAGAATATTATTCTGTTTTTTAGATGTTATCCAGATCATTAGATCGCTCTTGTGGCATTGACAGGTTTTAAATGTCGCACACACAATACTATCCAGATGATTGTAAAAAACTCGTTCATCGCGTTTTTTGTGCTCATTGCCTGGAAAATGAGCACTCTTTGACGCCCGTTAGAACGCTTGTCATCTCATGCTCTTTAACAACCCCGGACAGCGGTCATTGCCTAAAGCCCTGGCATAAGGAGGTTATTATTCGTGCATTTCAAGCACCGCTGGCATCTGTCAGCAACGGGCTACGTAACAGAGTGACGTGCCGCGCCATCTACACAGGTAACGACTCTTTATCCGCAAATATCATTCTGCATACTTAAACCCCCTTATTTGGTGAACTCGCGTTGAGTTAATCTCACTCACTCTCTCCCTGAGCAAGTCGTACAGGCTGCAACGCAGAAGTACACCAGATTTGCCAGTCTCCACTCCAGGTAAGGGGGTTTAGCTATGCATGATGATGAACAATCAGATAAAGAGCCTGTAGTGAGTGGCTGCAACTTTTCATAATTAGCTTATGACGCTGTATTCCGGGGATGTTTCTATTTCAGACAAACAACCGGGAGAAAATATGGCGCGTAAGACAAAAATTAATCCTGTCATTCCTGAATGTGTGGCAGATTTGAAAGGATATCCACTCTATATCATCGTGGCTTATTGGGGATTAAGAAATAATAAAACGCTCACAACAACGGATGTTAGCCGTAATTTCCTTATTACACAGCAACAATCTTATGATTGTGCTTACCTACATTTACCAGGAAGCACAGAAGCAGATAACAGCAACTAAGCGAACGCTATTTAACGAGCACAAAAGAAGAATTAGTGCGTTCAGGATTCTTGATATTGACAAAGGCATATTGCGCACCCCAAAAAAAGAGATTGCATATGCCAGCTACGACAATATACCGAGTGTCACAATGAAAAGTACCCGTTGTGAGATCCAGGATAGTTTTACAGAACTGCGCCGCTGGATGTGTTCAAGAAAGACAGGTGATCGAGTGGAGGTATTTTTGAATGCCTAAGTACCAAATAAACGCAACCATCAAAAAACCAGGTGGTGGCCCCGTGAAATGGACTCATTACAGCGACTTCCCTATGACCGCTGAAGAATGCAGAAAAAACTTCTCAAAAGAAAAAGAAGCAGGAAAGTGTTTTTCTGTTGATGTTCATATTTCAGATTTCATTTGCAAAGAGATACCTCCACAAAATGCAGGAAATACATATGGCTGATTTTGGTTCCACTAAACAAACCGTAACATTTGAAGAATGGCACGAGCTATTAATGGATTACGCAGAGTTACGCGGTGGAAATGCCGCCGATGCGGAAGCATGGCGTGGTGATTATGAAGCAGGAAAAACTCCGGTTGAAGCATATTGTGATGAATGGGGAGAGGATTAATCATGATTGACGCTATAATTACGCCAATAGTTACATCTATTCCGTTACTCTTATTAATTTTAGTCACGCTGATATTCGTTAAATCTGCCGTCAAAATCGTGCCGCAAGGTAATGCCTGGACAGTGGAACGCTTTGGTAAATATACCCATACGCTTTCCCCCGGTCTTCACTTCCTGATCCCGTTTATGGACCGCATAGGTCAACGGATCAACATGATGGAAACCGTCCTGGATGTTCCTAAACAGGAAGTTATTTCGAAAGACAATGCAAACGTAACTATCGATGCTGTTTGTTTTATCCAGGTCATTGATGCAGCGAAGGCAGCTTATGAAGTCGATAATCTTGCATCAGCTATTTCAAATCTTGTCATGACCAATATCCGAACTGTCGTTGGTGGAATGAATCTCGACGATATGCTTTCTCAACGTGACAGCATCAATTCTAAGCTGTTAACGGTTGTCGATTATGCAACTGATCCGTGGGGAATTAAGGTCACACGTATTGAAATTCGGGATGTTAAACCACCAGAAGAACTGACTAAGGCGATGAACGCGCAAATGAAAGCGGAACGTACTAAGCGTGCACAGATTCTGGAAGCGGAAGGTATACGCCAGTCACAAATTCTGAAGGCGGAAGGGGAAAAACAGTCTCAAATACTGAAAGCAGAAGGGGAACGGCAATCAGCATTTCTTCAGTCTGAAGCACGCGAACGTCAGGCAGAAGCGGAAGCTCGCGCAACAAAACTGGTGTCGGATGCAATCGCTGAAGGTGACGTTCAGTCTGTTAATTACTTTATTGCGCAAAAATACACTGAAGCACTCCAGGCAATTGGCACTGCATCAAACAGTAAACTGGTTATGATGCCGCTTGATTCAAGTAGCCTGGTGAGTTCGGTTGCAGGTATCAGTGAACTGCTAAAAAACGTATCACAGGATACTCCCAAAGTTGATATGAAACAGGCTCAACAATATTTGTCTTAAAAAAGATAGCGGACGGTGACAATATTATTTTAATCACCGTCCTTATCTTAGCTCCTGAGTGAGCCATTAAAATGAAAACTTATACATGCATCATTATCATTTTGTATATAATTCCCATGGCAACATGGTTTTTTCTCCTTTCTATTACAAGAGATAATAATGAAAGAGAAAGACTACAGCATATTATCGACTCCATATTTCCAAGATGGCTAGACTGGGGATCTTCGACGCTCGTGATAGCAACGATGCCTCTGCTTATATGGAGTTTGAATGGCATATTCTTCGGTTTATGTCTGTTGTTTAATGTATTAGCCGTTTGTTACCACCTTTATTATCTTTATTCACTCTCCGCCTTTTATCATGGAGATTAGCCATGTTATGGTTTACACTGTTTCTTCTGTGTATTGTACTTGAAATTATAACCGGAACGGGATGGTTACTCTTAATCAGTCTTGGTGCATTATCAAGCGCCATTGTGGGCTTTTTTCTTCCGATATCACAAGAAGCCAATATATGTTTCTTTGCGTCAATCAGCATACTGGCGTCGATAATTAAGTTCTTCTATGACAAAAAACATAAGAATTTAGATACTCTCCTGGTGAACACAGGGCATTCACGTTTTAAAGGAAAAGAATTTACGCTCAGTGACGATATTGTTAACGGCAAGGGGCAATTACTTATTGGTGATACATTCTGGCCAGTTGAGACGTTACACAATGAAAACTACCCTGCGGGAACAAGAGTTATTGTTACAGACATGCAAGGAATAACACTTAAAGTCATGACCATCGAAGACAAGAATGAAAACAAGGAATAAATCATGCATCTTTCGTTGTTAATTCCGCTTACAGGAGCAGCGATGAATGCACTATGTATTTTTATTATCAGACTTCTGGATAAGGATTTTATTGAAGCCTACAAAAAAACGCTAAAAAACATTACTGCATTACATATTTTATTGATGGTGTTAAGTGTCACAGGAATAGTATGAGGAAAATTAAATGCGAAACGCAAATGAAGGAGTATCTCTTTCAGAAAAACATGCAGAGCTGGACGTGATTAAGATAAAAGCTCTTCAAAAAATCTACGATCGCCTGCGTTACGTTGAAAATGAGCATATCGTTTTCGACCCGGTTACAGGTCGAGAAGTTCCGGCAGAACGGACTTGTATCAATGAACTTGTTGAAGCTCTCGCGATGGAAGCAACAACGTGAGAAGGTGACAGCCCCCTGAAGGATACGATGAAATGTACAGAAAAAAACATCACCTAATAAAAATAATTTTATTAAAAATGGCGTGCAATGTTTTTTCTTTCCTGCTGGGTGCTTTCATACTTTCAGCACCGTTTGTCTTTTATACATTAATCGGTTCAGTTCTGAATGCCGTTATTCATTTCACCTTTTCTTTGCCTTTAGCCACCATATTCCTGGTTTATGCTTATTCAGGCTTTGAAGAAAGCATTTATTTATTCAGGGCATACAAATATGACTCAAGCAAAAGCTAATCTGAGAAAACTTCGCCGTGCGCGTTATGTCCCCCCTCGAACAGTAAAAAAAAGCATAGCGAATACAGAACGTGTCGTTTCAAAAGCAATTACCGGCTGTGGTGTCTTCCGTGATATACCACAAGTAAAAATCAATCTCATCGAAACAAGGAAAATTTTACAAATCGAACTGGCTTTATCCATTGCTAACTTATCTGAGGCGAATCCAATTGAGATACGAAAAAAAATCAAAAGCATTGACCGACAATTATCTTCAACCTCAAAAATCAGAACTACATTATGAAAAAAAACGACGATTTAATCACTTTACCATCTCATAACAGCCACGCTCTCGATTACATCATTAAAAAAGCGTTTACACCACGTAAAACCAAAACATCGACAGCGACCCACAACGTTTATAGTTACAATAAAGAAGAATCCACATTAAATTTCCAAAAAATTGGAGAAGCAATTTTTTTCGGCACAGACCTGGTAATTAAGCTGAAGCCAAATATTAGTGCCTCTGGTGAACTCTTCATCTGCCAGAAGGACTAAGCTATGAACATTGTTTCAGAATTTCTTGAGAAAGTAACAACCATTGTTGAATCCACAGCGGCGACGAACGCCGCTAAGGTCGCACAGGCAATATCTCCTACATTCTTTGCGGCTATAGCCTTATACGTTATTTATCTAATATATGAAATCACGTATGCCCAACGTGACGTCCTGATGAGCGAGGTGACTAAGAATATCGGTGCATTCGCCCTGGTTGGTGCATTCACTTATTCAGCGCCTTATTACAGCCAGTTTGTTATTCCTTTCGTAATGCACGCTGGCTCCGACCTTTCTGCTGCTGTTACTGGAGGTTCAGGAACTGCAACCAGTGTTGATAATTTGTGGAACGCTCTATCTACGAATTTAAACAACTTCCTTGATACAAGTATGAGTATTTATGGAAAGTTCCAAATTGCTGAGAAAATGGGGGTTTATCTAGTATGGGGGATTGGCTATATCGGCGGAATGCTTCTCATCTATTACACTACTGTTTTCTTGACACTATCAACTTTCATGGTTGGAATTCTTCTTTCCGCTGGCATTTTATTCATTTGTTTCGCTCTATTTTCATCGACCAGAAATATGTTTACTGCATGGGTCGGCAGTTGTCTCAACTATATACTGTTAAATTTATTCTATAGCATATCATTTAGTTTCTTAATTAGTTTCGTTGAATCAGTTGTCCCTGTTAATGGAGATATAAAACTATCTATTGTAGTTTACTTTTTCCTTATTACGATTATTTCCATATTCCTTATAGAACAAGTTGGCACACTCTGTTCTACATTAACAGGTGGGGTAGGTATAAATGGCCTTACATCAGCCGCTAATGGCTTTGGAGGTAAGGTTGCATCTGGTTTTATGCGAGCATCAGGACTCCGATCTTTCACTAATGGATTTGCCAGCAAAATGCCAAATCCAATCTTTAATGCAGGAAGTCGTTCTGCATCAGCATTAGTTCAGGGATTAAACCGTGGAAGTAAACTTAAAGCGGGGTGATTAACATGAAAGATAAAGTATTATCATTTCTCTTTGCTGGAATAATTACCGTAACATCACCATCAATCTTTGCATCTGGTATTCCAGTAGTAGACGTTACAGCGATAGCTAAAACAGTTGAAGAAGGGCTAAATCGTGCCGCTGAAGCGGCAAGACAGCTTGAGCAACTCAAGCAACAATATGAACAGACCATAAGATACGCTGAAGAACAGAAGAAAAGACTCGAAGGCTTCACTGATTTCAGCAATGGCTTTGATAGCGCATCCAGCTATATGAAGGATTCTCTATCAACAATAACAAATAGTGCAAAATCAGATCTTAGCTCTTTGCGATCGCAATATGACTTATCAAGCAACATTGCAGAGACGCAACAAAAATATGATGCAATCCTGGCTAAGATCAAATTCTATGAAAATTTCAACAATGAAATGCAGGAAAGGGCTAAGAGATTAACCACGTTACAGAAGGAGTTCGCGTCAGCAGATACTCCGCAAAAAAAAGCTGACTTATCTAACCAATTGAATACAGAAAAATTGACAATGGAGCTACAATTGAAGCAATATGATATTGCAGAGAGACAGCTAATCGCGTCTGAAAATGCAAGACAAGAGGCTGTTAGTCGAGAAAAGTTTAAATTAATGATGCAATAGGTGTTCGAATGAAAAAATTCATAAGCACTTTAACTATCTTGTCATGCTTCCTTTTAGCTGCTTGTGAAGACAAAGTTTATGATGTCAGTTACTACGCTGAACATCTTGAACAAGCCCAAGATGTTGTCGAAAAATGCAGCAAAGGGGATATGTCTGGTCAAAACTGCGAAAATGCGCGTGAAGCCATTCAAAAAGAGCAATCGGGTAAAGCATTTAAAAATATGATGCAATAATCCTTCATTAAAAACAGCTCGCAAAGCGGGCTTTTTTTGGCTGTACGCAGTGACCAGTTGATAAATAGTTCTAATGTTCGTGCTGCATTAGAACAACGCACAAAAAGAAGAGTACAAGAAGACAGTGCGGGATCTAATGGAACGTTTACAATAGAATCACCTTCCCTATAGCAAGGTGATTCTATTTAAAAGAATACCCGCCTCATGCGGGTTTTATCTTGCGTAAAGATTTATAAAACCTCCACTACCAAGCATTACTCTATGGCTTGCCTGTGGTTTGCATTAGCAAAAATTGTTTCATTTATTACTTCATGGAGTTTTATTTTCTTCGCCTGTTCAGATGTGACTGGATAAAACACACCACCTGGCTCATCAAACATCATAAAGTCTCCCTGCATTGATTTACAATGACAACAATGATTCGCGTAGTAGGTCATTTTCGCTGTTTTACTATAGGCGGGATAATATAACTTAGAATGCTTATTGATTATTGATAACGCAGAAGATGATATCCTTCTTACGTTGGATAAAATAGCCCATGCTTTTGGATTGGTTAACCACTGATAAATTATATTTTTCTTTGAATCAAAATATACCATACCTCGTGGAGAAGATGTTTCATACCATTTATCTAATATGCGACCTTCCCATTCAGCAGGTTTAACCCCACAAACAACATCTCTATAACTAAACCAACGAGGCAAAAAAACACCAAACACAGGAGTTATTTTCTTACAGCGCCAACATGACTGGTAACTTTCCGCAATATAAAAACGTTGAGAAAAAATATTGTAATCATGTTCGTTTAATTCTTTTACCCACTGAATAAAATAAATTGGATTTTTCCCCTGTGGAACAAACCATTTCCGTTGTTCTTGATCCCATTGCGCCCCTTTTTGTTTGGCTAACTCCTTTTCTTCAAAAGGTACATTTAAATAAAACCGCGCCATAACCAACTTAACTCCAGTATTCTGTTCTGATGATGCAACAGGATAGATATCAAAACTAAACAAAGAGTGCAATTCCGCCTTTAATGGCTCATTCATACCCGCCTCGTGCGGGTTTTCTTTTGCCTGAAATATGGAGGAACTCCATGAAATCCATCATTTTATCGATGGTTGCCGCCACCGCATTACTGTCAGGCTGCGCGGATAGCAAAACACAACCAGTACCTGAGTCACCGTTAACCAAACATGACCATCAGATAACGTTGAAAATTGATACCGTGCGAACAGACCTGCCGGACAGTTCTCCTGTTTGTTTGAATGGTATGAATATATACGAAAGTCTGAGCGAGCGGCATCCTGGCTTGTTTGCCAAAAATCAGAACGTGATTTTCCGTAGTGCATTCTTTGATGACGGTCAGGCGATATCCTCCGAAACAATCCGCAAAATAATGAAGAGTACCCCGTGCGTTGTATCACAAACAACATCTGCCGGAAGCAGGGAACCTGTCACGGAACTGATCCCCCGTCAGGCAATATCCGGTGACACTACACTGGCTGAAAAAGATCGCACTGCTGGCTTCACAATGCGGATAACACCGGATATTGAGCGTGGAAATTTCCACCTGCTACTCACAACCACTGACCCGATACGGAAACAGACTGTCGAGCAGAATATTTTACTCAAACCGGACCAGCCCCTTGTCGTGAGTGGGTTTACTGGAGTTAATGCTGATAGCCAAAGTGAGAAGCGGATTGTCATCATTACGCCACACGTGCGTTGATTCCCCTGATATTTAAATTACCCGCCTCGTGCGGGTTTTCTTTTGTCTGAAATATGGAGGAACACCATGAAATCCATCATTTTATCGATGGTTGCCGCAAGTGCTATCGCACTCTCTGCCCCCGTATATGCGTCTGATCCGTGTGCTTCCGTTCTTTGTCTGTACGGTAAAGCTATCGGTAGCGGCGGCGGGAGCGAATGCAAAAGCGCCGAAAAGGACTTCTTTAATATCATCAAAAAGAAAAAGGGATCTATTCGCTGGAGCAAAACCTTTGATGCCCGAAAAGCGTTTCTTAATCAATGCACGACCGCAGACCCGGCGGCGATCTCAAAAATCATGAGTAAGTTCGGACGTTCCTGGGGTTAACCATGAAAAAGATCATTATTATTCCCACCACATTATTGCTGAATGCGTGTTCCCATGCCCCTGAACCCGCACAGGCAAAAGGAGGTTGGTATGAACTGAATACCACAATTGAGCAGGTAAGAGCAGACACATACCATAACGGGGTGGTCCTTCAGCAGCCCGTGTCACAGCCAAACAGCACTGTTCAATACAGCAATGATAATTATCTCAAAAAGGAAGCCATAAACGTAACTCCCGCGCCTCGTATTGCAGAAACCGTAAAACCACGTTCTGAGCAATCAGCGACAGCGCCAAAAAACCAGGACAGCAATAATAGTTTTCTGAAGCCAACAACAAACAGCATAACTTCATCTGGTGAGATAAAAACAGCAGCCAAAGGAGCAACTGAACAGCATTCTGAACAACCAGCACTCCCTCCCGCAAAGCCAATCAGTAGCAACAACCATCAGGCACAAACGGCACAAAATACTGATCAGCAGACAAAACCGCGTCCTGAACAACCACCGCTAATGTCAAAAAGCGGTTTTCTGAAAAAAAACGCTAACAACGCTGTTCCGGCCACCACGCTTACAGGCCCATCAACACCTGAAAAGCAAATTTACTTTGTTCGCCATGATGGTAAAGGCTCGCTGCAAAAAGCAGTAAAAGAAATTGTCCCATCGGACTGGACGGCTGAAATATCCCCGGAGGTAACGAAAACTTTCCGTCGCACGATATCCTGGCAGGGCAACGATCAATGGCCTTATGTCCTGGATAAAATGCTTCGCAACTACGGTCTGACGGTAATTAAGAACACCGAAAAAAGACATCTTCTGATTGATTTTCAACAACAGAAAGGGAAAACATCACAAAAAGCACCTGTATCTCCTGACAAAACCCCTGCATCTCCTGTCAGGACACCAGTTTCCTCTGACAAGTTACCTCAAAAACCGCTAACGCCTGCCACCGTTCCGCAAAAACAGACAGAAAAACTCACCTGGAATCTTAAAAAAGGTTCAACGCTGCGGGATGGCCTCACAGAATGGGCGTCAAGTTCGCCGTGTGGTAATTCAACCTGGAATCTTGTATGGGATACCCCTGTGAACTACAGAATAGATGCTCCTCTTATTTTCCGGGGAAACTTTGAATCTGCATTAAAAGATACGCTGATGCTTTATCTTTCAGCAGATAAACCGTTATACGCATTCAGGAATATTGCACAATGCGTAATCACAATTAAAGACACACAACAGGAGTAATCGCTATGGGTTGGTTCTTCAGCTTGCTCCTGATATTCCTGTCAATAGGCAGTTACTATCTGACAGATAACAATAACCAAACCATACAGCGAATGAAGTTGCTTCCTGCAAAACAGGAAGCAATTGAATTTGTCCATTTCGCAAATGTTATCAATGACTATCTTTATAAATATCCAGACAAACGTAATTCAGGAGGAACGTTAACATCTGAGCAAATCGGTATAACACCCGTTTATGATATTCATCATATTATTTACGGTAAGCGAGTTTATATCTGGTCTGCCGATACAGAAGGTCTGATGTCTGCTTTGCAGCAGCAAACAAAACATTCAGCAATGTTAGGAAGAGTAAAAAATAAGAAGATTGTCGATAATCAGGGGAATGATATGGGCGTTCCCGTTCCTTCCTCAATTCCAGAAGAGGCTATTGTACTCATTAACTAAATATCCCCTGACAAGGGGATTCTGAACTGGAGTCTGCATATCCGACACATCATTATGTGGGCCGGATATATCGCTACGGCGCGGACTTCAGTCCAGAAAATCTTTACCGGAGATACCCATGCAGGATAATGATGATGTCAGCGAGCTTGATATTGCCACTCGTGAAGTCCTTATCTTACGATGCAATCTTATTCAGCTTGCTTCTGAATATATAAAAATAAATCCCCTTAAAAACACCCGAATCTACACAGATTTAATTCATCGTTCAGCAGATGTTATCAAAAATATCGAACAAGGTAACATCCAGAATAAACATAATTATCTGTCACAGGATGTAAAACATACGCTTGTTTTATACGACCTGTACAAATCAGACTTTGAACAATGTCCGGGGGCAAAATCCCTTATACCTGTCAGGGAAAAAATTGTCTCGCTGAAAGAACTTCTTTCCGGCGCTAATGAGCTGGACAGTATCGTTCGTCGCCCCCGCAGGAAAAAACGTTCTTCACGAATTTAATATCAGGAGATAAATCCCTTATGCAGTTATCAGCGGCTGTTCTGGCAGCACTGATAAGTCAGTGTGCCCCTGATGTATCACCCGATACGATGAATGCCCTGATTATGACTGAATCAGGGGCTAATCCATATGTAATAGCGAATGTTTCTGACGGAACAAGTAAGTATTTTAAAGATGAAAAAGGAGCTATTGAATATGCAGAAAAATTAACAGCAGAAAATAAAAGGTTTAGTGCAGGTCTGACACAGATATACAGCAAAAATTTCCCATCACTCAATCTGACTAATAAAACAGTTTTTGACCCATGTACAAATATAAAAGCAGGAGCGGCAGTCCTGACGGACAATTATCTGAGACAAAAGGAGGGTAGTAGTAATCAAAAAATTCTCCGCGCTTTATCTTTGTATTATTCGGGTAACGAATCAACAGGATTTATTAAAGAAAAGAAATTTAACAACACTTCTTATCTGGAACGGGTTATTCGTAACGCGAATAACTATATCGTGCCATCAATCCGTGAAAAAACTGATGAATCAGAAATAAAACCCCCGAATGATGAAGAGAAAACATCACCGGACTGGGATGTTTTTGGAGATTTTAGTTAATGAAAGTCAAATCAACTTTGCAGTATTTTATCCTGGCGTTTTTCCTGTCACTAACCGCCTCCGTTGCCTATGCAGGTGGACTCGACACCGCAACAAATACCATGACAGAACTTAAGACATGGGCATTTAGCTTTGGTGGTGTTTGTGCTTTGTGTTACCTGATCTATAACGTCATCATGGCATTCATGGAGAAGAAAAGCTGGTCTGATGTAGGAATGGCGCTTGTCTATTGTTCCCTCGCTGGCGGTGCACTTTACGCCGGGAACTGGGCGCTGGAACTCTTCAAATAAGTAATCCATATATACAACTGTGCCGCATATTTACCTTATGTGTGAATTGCGGCTTTTTTCATGGTGAGTTATGGACAAAGTAAATGAACATGTCAGTGAGTCATTCATGACTTATAACGGGTTTAACCGTCCTGCGTTAATTGCTGGTATACCCTTAATGTTGTTATTGTTCACGGCTTTTTTCGCTGTTCTGACAGGCTTCCCCGCTATTTTCCTTTGGGGTATAAAAGGGATAATTATTCCTGTCATATGTGCGCTGTTTCTTTTTATAGTAAAACTGGCCTGTGAAAATGACTCAAACGCACTAAGAGTCATCCGTTTAAACCTTATGGGGCTTTTGTTAAAAATCCGCCACAGAGATTTAATTATTGGTTATTCATCTGTCAGGTAACATATATGCACAAAGTCAAATTAAAAAACAGTGACAATATGGATGTTGCTCGTGAATATCCCGATTATCGCTTCCATATAACAGACAGTATTATCTTTACTTCTGACAGGAAAATGCTGGCTTCACTTGTTGTAGCAGGCATTCCATTTGAGACAGAGAACGATAATGTTCTTACAAATTTATTTAACAGCGTTAAAAACTTCCTGATTGGGTTAGGAAAGGAAGGCGACCTGTATTTATGGACTCATCTTATCAAGAAAAGAGCAACCATCAATGGAGAATGGAATTTTGACAATGATTTTCTAAGCAGGTTTTCAAAAAAATACCTTGCTCTGTTCACATCCAGCGCATTCTATAAATCAACATGGTATCTGACATTTGGGATACCCTACGATGATGTTGATACCGGAATCGAGCGCATGAATGAAATGACACAACAGGCGCAAAAAGCACTTCTACCATTTAACGCTTCTTTATTATCCGTTTACAATACTTATATTAGTGAGGTGGCAGACTATCTATCACTATTGCTAAATGCAGAACACAACATGATTCCTTTATCATCCACCCCCTTATCATCCAGCATTTGTGATTCTGAATGGTATTTTGGTGCTGATGTTCTTGAACTGCGTAACAACGAATCGGATAGTAAAAAATTCGCAACGAATTATATTTTGAAGGATTTCCCGATAGAAACAACCCCCGGACAATGGGATTTCCTTCTCAAACAACCCTATGAATTTATTCTTACTCAATCCTTTATTTTTGAGTCACCCACAAAAACCCTGAAGAATATCGATTCGCAATTAAACAAACTACAATCAGCTAATGATGCAGCCAAAATACAGCAGGAAGAACTCGAAGCTGGTAAAGAAGCGGTCGCAGCCGGAATTACGTTGTTTGGTTCACTACACTGCGCATTAACGGTATTCGGTGATACACCAGATCAGGCCAGAAGCAATGGTATAAAGCTCTCTGCTGAGTTTATTACTTCGGGTAAGGGATTCCGCTTCAGTCGCGCCTCACTCGCATCACCTTTTGTTTTTTTCAGTCATATGCCGCTGAATAAGAGGCGTCCACTGGATACCCGAAGAACAATTACCAACCTGGCCTGTCTGATGTCTTTTCACAATTATTCCTCCGGGAAAAAATCAGGCAATCCTATTGGTGATGGCTCCGCCATAATGCCTTTAAAAACGGATTCAGGCAGCGTTTACTGGTTCAATACACATTACAGCCCACCGGAAAAAAATGTTACCGGACAAAAAATTGCCGGACACGCAATGTTTCTTGGCGCAACAGGCACAGGGAAAACAACATTTGAAGCAACAGCCAGCGGCTTTCTTCAACGCTTTGACCCTTTAATGTTTGTTGTGGATTACAACCGTTCTACCGAACTTTTTGTCCGCGCATACGGAGGGAGCTATTTCACATTGCAGGAAGGTATCTATACCGGCTGCAATCCGTGGCAACTGGCAGAAGGCCCGGAATCGCCCGTCTGGCACAGACTTCTCGCATTTCTGAAACGCTGGACACAGGTTCTGGCACGAGACAACCAGGGCAACCCCTGTTCTGATGAACATGGCATTGAATTAAACGCTGCCGTGGAAAGCATTATGCGAATGCCTGTCGAAGAACGCCGGACAGCCCTTCTTCTCGATATAGTCAGTCCTGAACTTCAGACGCGTCTCGCCAAATGGTGCGACAACGGCGAATATGCCTGGGCGGTGGATTCCCCCCGGAATACCTTCAATCCACTGCATCATAAAAAAGTGGGATTTGATACAACCGTTGTCCTGGACACAAAAAACGGTATTCATCCTGCCTGTGAACCTTTACTCGCGGTCCTGTTTTTCTACAAAGAAATCATGCAACGCGGCGGCAATCTGATGCTCTCCATTATTGAAGAGTTCTGGATGCCAGCAAACTTTCCCATGACACAAAGCATGATTAAAAGCGCACTGAAAGCGGGGCGCATGAAAGGTGAAATGATGTGGTTAACATCACAGTCCCCGGAAGACGCCATAAACTGCGCAATTTTTGCGGCGCTGGTACAACAAACCGCAACGAAAATTCTCCTGCCCAATCCCGATGCAAAATGGGAAGGATATAAAGAAATTGGGCTTACTGAAAAAGAGTTTGAAAAACTCAAAGAACTGACGAAGGAGTCAAGGACCATGCTCATCAAGCAATCTGGCTCTTCTGTTTTCGCCAAAATGGATTTGTTTGGATTCGATGAGTTTATCCCCGTGCTTTCTGGCTCTGAAACTGGCCTGTCTATTTTTGATGAGATTATTGCTGAAAAAGGAGATGTAGCTCCTGATATCTGGATACCAGAACTCCTGAAACGCCTGAACGGTTAATTTCTCTGTTTTATACAGAACGGAAAACAATATGAAAATCCCCCTCATAATTGCCTCCGCGCTATTAATTAGTGCATGTTCTCACACCCCCAATCCTGTGCAGAAAAAAGGGGGATGGTTTGAGTTAAACACAGCAATTGAACAGATCAAAGCAGGTGATTATTAATGGAAAACACAAACTATTATGAACATTCAAAAAAAGAAGCCTCCAAAAAGAAATTTGAAGAAAAGAACGAAAAAAAGGATTATTTCAAGGCCATACGTGACTTTGAGCGCAGTGAAATTGAAATCATAAAGAAAAAGGCAAAAACATTTACCATTCTCGCCATTGGTGAATTTGTTGTAATTTGCATTCTTGGTTTCGCAATAGCCTCCCTTGCTCCATTAAAAACCGCTGTACCGTTCCTTGTGCGAGTGGATAACAGCACTGGATATACTGATATTGCCCCTCAATTATCTGATGCTAAGGAAAGTTATCAGGATGTTGAGACTAAATATTTCCTGTCAAAATATCTCATTAACTATGAAGCATACGACTGGCAGACTATTCAGGAACAGGCCGATACAGTAAAAACAATGTCTTCCCAAAAGGTGTTTTCAGCTTATGACACCATGATTCGTGCTGATTCCTCACCACTGAACATTCTGAAAAACAACTACAAAATTAAGGTCCAGATTAATTCAGTAATCCTTCTAAGGAAGGATATGGCGCAGGTGCGTTTCAAAAAAATGGTACTGGATTTATCTGGTAAACCCGCCCCCGGATACAGAGCAACAGAGTGGATTTCGACGATTTCTTTTGACTGGGATAAAGATATCAAAACAGAAAAAGAGCGCCTTGTGAATCCGCTGGGACTGCAAGTTCTGAGCTACCAACCTGATCCAGAGGTTATAAAATGATGCTTAAACGCACTACTGCGATAGTTCTTTTGTCGATGCTACAAGTACCTGGTGCTTTAGCAGCTATGTACGGCACACCATCGGAACGAGACGGGCGTATTCAGACCGTAGATTATAACGAGCAGGATGTATTTAATGTGCGCGTAAAAGCAGGCGCACAAACAACAATTAAGTTCGGACAAGACGAAACAATAAAAGATGTCGGAATTGGTGATCCAGAAGCCTGGTCAGTATCGGTCAGGGACAACACTCTGTTTCTGCGTCCAAAAGCAGAAGAACCGGATACAAACGTTACCGTTCAGACAAATAAACATATTTATCCTCTCTACCTGATATCGACCACAAAACAACCCACGTATATTCTGCGTTTTAATTATCCGAAACCACCGTCAGCTACCGTAATGACTGAAAGGCCATTTCCATGCACTGATGGTGGAATAATTAATGGTCATTATCAACTCAAGGGGGACAAATCAATTTTCCCTTATCAGGTATGGGATAATGGCGAATTTACATGTATGAGATGGACTAATAAACAGGAAATTCCGGTCCTTTATCGTGTTGATGCCGATGGAAATGAACATCTGGTTAACGGAGACAGAAATAAAAACACAATGGTTTACTATGACGTGGCTGAAAATCTCCGTTTGCGCCTGGGTGATCAGGTTGCAGATATCAGAACATCATCAATCGTTAATCGTCCGTGGAATAAAAAAGGTACGTCAAACGGAAAAACACGAGTAGAGAAGTTCAGCTATGAAAAATAAAGATGATGAAAAAAATAATGACGCGGGAAATCGCGGAATTATCGAAGTAAAAGGTAAAGCAGCACCAAAAAAAATATTAATCCTCATCATATTACTGATTGCCGCGTTATTTGTGATCATTATCTTGTTTAAAGTTCTTTCACGAGAACAGGTCGTTCAGCAAACACCTCTTGAGAAGTCTGACGAGACACTGGTCACAAATACCAACAATGGCGTTTCACTGACAACAATGATGAAAAACATCGAAGAAAAGGAAAAACTCGATGCCGCTAACCGCAGGAAAGCACAGGAGGAGCAAGAACAGAAACAGGCAGACAATGCCCCGTCAGCGCCAGCATCACAAAAGGCCGATCAAACAGCCGTCAATGTGATAGCCAACGGCACTCCCCAAACCGCCAGTGGAGATCCAAACCAACCACAACCATTGCCAAAATCCATCCGTCAACTGATGGGCGACACAATGGTGAAGATCGACAATCAGGAACAAGGCGAAAAAAACCAGGAAAGAGATGATTTACAGGGCAGTCAGTACGCAGACGGAAAGGTATCCCCTGTGCTGAACCGCCGATATCTGTTATCTGCGGGAACAGCATTATCCTGTGTGCTCAAAACGAAAATCGTAACCTCTTATCCCGGTATCACAATGTGTCAGTTAACACGAGACGTCTGGTCGGATAACGGCGAAGTGCTTCTTGCCCGTAAAGGAGCATTACTGATCGGGGAGCAGAATAAAGTCATGACACAGGGAGTAGCCCGTGTGTTCGTTAACTGGACAACGCTCAAAGATGAAAATGTCAATGTGCGCATTGGCGCACTTGGCACTGACAGTCTGGGTGCTTCCGGCCTTCCTGCATGGGTCGATAATCATTTTGGTCAGCGTTTTGGTGGTGCATTGCTGCTGTCATTACTTGGTGATGGTTTAGATATTCTGAAAAACAGCACGCAACAAACAGGCTCAAACAGCAATATCACCTACGAAAACACATCTGACGCAACAAAAGAAATGGCAAAAACAACGCTGGACAATACGATAAATATTCCCCCCACGGCATATATTAATCAGGGGACTGTATTGTCTGTTATTGTTCCGCGAAATATCGACTTTTCATCCGTATATGAACTTCAGTAATTCAGTAAAGCAATTGATATGAATAACATCAGAGATACCAGTAATACATCACAACCACGAGATAACAGTAAAACCGCAAGACGATATCTGGATATGACGGGTATCCAGTCTGTTCTTAATATTGAACATGTCACAGAAATATCTGTGAATAAACCAGGAACAATATGGTTTGAAGGGAAAAATGGCTGGGAATCTAAAGATGCGCCAGACGCGACTTTTGATAATTTAATGACACTTGCCAAAACTCTGACGAACTTATCAAAGATAAAAATACCACTTAGCCATGATAATCCCATTGCATCGGTAGTTCTTCCCGGTGGGGAACGTGGACAAATCATCATTCCACCTGCAACAGAAAATAACAGCGTTGTGATATCTATCCGTAAGCCATCATTAACGCGCTTTACTATAGATGATTATGTCCGAACAGGGCGTTTTGATAATGTCAGGATTGCGACGAAACACGAAGCCATCCTGACTGAACGGCAACGCTACCTGTATGAATTATCCCGGCGTCCAGATGGTCAATCTAAAGCTCGATTTTTAAGAGAGGCAGTTAAAGACCGTCTTAATTTTTTAATCGTCGGTGGGACTGGCTCCGGTAAGACAACTATAGCAAAGGCAATTGCAGATATCTTTCCACCTGAACGGCGTTATATAACCGTTGAAGATGTACCGGAAATGTCTCTGCCGCTGCATCCAAACCATATCCGGCTTTTCTACAAAAAAAATACCGTTGAAGCGAAGGAAATCATTGAAGCGTGTATGCGATTAAAGCCAGATCACATCTTTCTTGCTGAACTTAGGGGTAATGAAGCATGGAGTTATCTGGAGGCGCTTAATACAGGGCATGAAGGCTCAATCAGTACCATTCATGCTAATAATACTTATGCCTCATTTTCACGACTGGCAAGTATTGTAAAACAATCTGATGTTGGTATGACTGTTGATATGGACCTCATCATGCGCACGATAAAAACATCAATTGATGTCATTCTTTTTTTCAACCATACCAGAATGACTGAACTGTATTACGAACCCGAAGAAAAAAATCGCTTTTTGAGCACAATGTAAATTCTGGAGATAACTATGGATGCAAAAAAGACGGGAGGGTTAATTCTCTTCCTGTTACTGCTTCTTGTGGGTGTCCTTATAGCCTCAAACTATCTCGGTGGATACACAGCATTAAGATATTCATCCGTTGATATGTCTTTGCTCAAGTGGGATACATTCCATTCTGTAATCTCAACATTTTCTGGCAACCCACAATATAAAAAACTCGTTTTTATGGCATGGTTTGGATTCAGCGTTCCATTAATATTCTTTGCCATATTCATGTTGATTGTCGTGATTGGGATTATGCCTAAAAAAGTCATCTACGGTGACGCCCGGCTCGCAACTGATATGGACCTGAGTAAATCAGGTTTTTTCCCGGATAAAAAATCACCTTACAAACATCCACCAATACTCATCGGTAAAATGTTCAAGGGGAGATACAAAAAACAATTTATTTATTTCGCCGGACAACAATTTTTAATTCTTTATGCCCCGACACGTTCTGGTAAAGGGGTGGGGATTGTTATCCCCAACTGCGTAAACTATCCAGGAAGTATGGTTATACTGGATATCAAACTTGAAAACTGGTTTTTATCAGCCGGATTCAGGCAAAAAGAATTAGGGCAAAAATGCTTTCTCTTTGCGCCCGCCGGATACGCGGAAACTATCGACCAGGCCATTAAAGGACAGATATGCTCTCACCGCTGGAATCCTCTGGATTGCGTCAGTCGCAGTGATTTACTTCGTGAAACGGACCTGGCAAAAATTGCCGCAATCCTTATCCCGGCAAGTGATGATCCTATATGGTCTGATTCTGCACGAAACCTTTTTGTCGGGTTAGGACTTTACCTGCTGGACAAGGAGCGTTTTCACCTGGAACAGAAAGCCAAAGGTCATAATGTACCGGACGTTCTTGTTTCCATCAGCGCCATACTGAAAACGTCGGTTCCCGATGGCGGCAAGGATCTCGCCGCATGGATGGGACAGGAAATTGAAAACCGTAGCTGGATTAGCGATAAAACAAAATCATTCTTCTTTAAGTTCATGTCAGCACCAGATCGCACAAGGGGAAGTATAGAAACAAACTTTTCATCACCGCTGAGCATCTTCAGCAACCCTATTACTGCTGAGGCGACGAATTTCAGTGATTTTGATATCCGGGATATTCGTAAAAAGCCCATGTCAATTTATCTTGGTCTAACACCGGATGCTTTAATCACTCATGAGAAAATTGTAAACCTTTTCTTCTCATTACTGGTTAATGAAAACTGTCGTGAACTACCGGAACACAACCCGGACCTGAAATACCAGTGTCTTATTCTCCTGGATGAATTTACATCAATGGGTAAATCGGAGGTCATTGAACGCGCTGTTGGTTTTACAGCAGGTTATAACCTTCGCTTTATGTTCATTCTTCAGAATGAAGGACAAGGGCAAAAAAGCGATATGTACGGTCAGGAAGGATGGACCACATTCACTGAAAACAGTGCTGTTGTGCTTTACTATCCGCCGAAATCAAAAAATGCTCTGGCTAAAAAGATTTCAGAAGAGATTGGGGTGCGTGATATGAAAATATCCAAACGCTCAATATCCAGTGGTGGTGGTAAGGGAGGAAGTTCACGTACACGGAATGATGATGTAATAGAGCGCCCGGTTCTTCTTCCTGAAGAAATTGTGTCTCTCCGGGATAAGAAGAATAAAGCCAGAAATATTGCAATCCGTGAAATTATAACCAGTGAATTTAGCCGACCATTTATTGCCAACAAAATAATCTGGTTTGAAGAACCAGAGTTTAAACGCCGCGTGGATATCGCCCGTAACAATCATGTTGACATTCCAAACCTGTTTACACAAGAAGTCATGGATGAAATAGCAAAAATTGCAGAAATTTATCTCCCTAAAGCTGGAGGAAAAAAAGTCATGGTTGCCGGAGGCAATGTGATTACTAATCCAGACCTTGATAATCACGATAAAACAGACGTATCTGAATAATCCTCGCAATAAAGATACTATTGATTAGCAAAGACAGGATTCTATTATGAGAATAAAACACTCGAATATGATAAATATGAATATGAATATGAATATGAATATGAATATGATGAAAGAAGCCATTGATGTTTTGATAAACTCTGAAAAACATATTCTGATTATAGGCGAAACTGGAACTGGAAAATCAACACTTTTAGCAGAATTGCTAATCAATGACACTGACGTTAAATATTTTGATTTCTGTGATATTTATAAACGCCATGAACACCTTCCCCTTCTAAAACACCATTATCTTTGCGATGAAAATTTTGATTATTTTGACTTTTTATCTGCACCTGAAAAAACGTTGGTTCTTAATAGTGTAGCCATCGGTAACAACTTACGGGAATCAAAAGTTGTTCAGTTTATTGTTCGATTTATTAAAACAGCCAGGAAACGTGGCAAACGTCTTATTGTTGTCACGACTCCTTCAGATGGCGGCGTACAGATACAAAATCTTTTCGACACAGTTATATCGTTAACCCGCTCTCACGATGAAATAGGATGCACAGTTATCATTCCAGTACCGGAGTTAATTAAATATGAATAAAAAATTGCTTTGTTTATTAATATCCTCTTTTTTATTATCAGGCTGTGCAAACTTCAAAAAAATCAATGCTAATGAACTTGCAGCCGAAAGAGACGCACAAAAAGCGACTGAATACGCGAAAAAAATTCGTAATAACCCGGTTATCCAGGACTCAACAAAACAATGGATTAATACAACGCCAATTATTGAAAAGCAGGTAAAGCAATCAGCGCCGCCCTGCCCGATTGTGATTAATACTCGTTCAGATATTGAGCTACGCCAGATCGCACAACGCATCACACAAACCTGTCATATCCCGGTACGAATCAGCGCCGATGTCTGGACCTATCTGAACGGTACAGGCACTGGCTCAACACAACAAATGACAGGCTCAATTCCAGCACCTGATGCAAATGGAATGGTTCCTCTGGCGTCAGTAGGCAGTCAGCCAGTAAAAGTCTCTTCTGGCGGTACATCACTCCCTGAGCTGAATATCTCCGGGCTTCCTGCCCTACTGCAAACCGTATCTTCACGGCTGGGAATATCCTGGAAATACGATAAAGGTCGTATCACATTCTTCTATCTGGAAACGCGCTCATTCCCGATTACATATATGGACAGCAATGTGGCATACAACTCAAAAGTTGTGAGCGGCACAATGTCTTCCAGTGGCAGTACCGGCTCTACAAGTTCTGGCGGTATGACTGGCGACGCATCAAATACGCAAACTACAACCGTGGAAATGAAATCATCGCTGTACAACGACCTGAAAAGCGAAGTTTCCTCAATGCTGACACCAGGTACAGGGCGCATGTATCTGTCCACAGGTTCACTGACAGTAACAGATACCCCGGATGTACTGGACAGCGTTCAGGAGATTGTGAACAAGCGCAATAATGAAATGAGTCGTCAGGTTGTGCTGAACGTTGAAATCCTGAGTATCAAGAAATCAAGCCAGGAACAGGCGGGAATCGACTGGAACGCAGTATTTAATGATGGTCATCTTGGTCTGAGTCTTGGTGGCTCATTTGGTGATGCCGCCGAGAATGTTATTACCAGTGGTGTATCCATCGTGGACGGTAAGCTGGCTGGCTCAAAAGCATTTCTGAAAGCCCTGTCGTCACAAGGCAGCGTCAGTGTCGTAACGCAAAACTCCGCTGTGACTAAAAACCTGACGCCTGTCCCTATGCAAATTGCCAATCAGCAGGGCTTCATTGAAAGTGTCACAACCGATTCTACCGCCAATGTGGGATCATCCACGTCACTGAATGCGGCAACAATAACGACCGGATTCAATATGACTCTGCTTCCATACATTCAGCCGGATTCACAAAACCTGCAATTGCTGTTCTCAATGAGTCTGTCTGACAAACCTACTTTTGAGGTGTTCGAAAGTGGCGGCAGTAAAGCACAAACACCGAATGTGGATTTGAAAACAATTAATCAGACTATTGACCTGAAATCAGGCCAGACAGTTATTCTGAGTGGATTCCAGCAATCAAACCGGAAAACCAGTAAGCAAGGTGTAATAACCCCCTCCTTCTTTGGACTTGGGGGTGGCATTAACAGCGAAGACGGCGACACGATTCTGGTCGTTTTGATTACACCAAATGTGCTTAATTCCGGCTCCAGTGCAGTAATAAAAAATGTGAACTAATTAACTGAAAACTCCCTGAAAAAACACAGGGAGTTTTTTTGGAGGTCACTTTGTCTGAGAATAATCAGAATAACCGGAATTTCACTTCGGTTATTAAAAACAAGCGTGCTTTTTTCTCCGGTCTGGACTGGAAAACGCTTCCTTCAGAAGAAAAGAATGCGCGTACATTCGCAAGAAAAAACGACGCTGAATATTTTCTCTCCTGTCAGTATCAGGATTCAGAAAATGAAACCAAAACGATGGTGGCATTTATCAGAAAAGAGGATCTTCCCACAGGGGCGTCCTCATTCTGGTCACTGGCACTGATGATAAAACCCCTCATCGAACCTGACGGATACGCTATCTGCGAACTCGGTGATCTTTATGGCTTTGTTTCCTGCGTCAATAACGTTCTCGTCAACGATGTTGTAGGTAACAAAAGTCAGATCATGAGTGCTCTGACAACATTTCTTGAGTTTAATGAAACACCAGAACCCGGCTGGAAACTATACCAGCCTGAATCATGGGATATCAGCCAGGCACTCCCCTCACTCACTCTGTCTGCGTTGATTGACGTAAAAAAACCGCCGAAAGAGGCGGCGTTTACTCGCGTATCCCGAAAACGTCAGTTCATGATTTATGGCGGAAGTGCCATTCTGGCCATACTGCTCTGGAACGGGATCACCATGTACCAGGAATACCGGGAAAAAGAAGCTGCGGCAGAAGCTGCACGTCTTCGTCTGGCAAAAGAAATGGCAGACAAACAGGCAATACAGATTGCCCCACCGTGGCAACATTTACCTGAAATAAAACCATTTATTGATAAATGCATTGATAAATGGGATGCACTGCCCTTATCGATCGCCGGATGGCGTTTTGACCTTGCTGAATGCAGCACATCCGGTAATGACGGGCTGTTACGCACATCATATAAGGAACTGAGCGGCGTTACGGTCGAGGACTTCAGCACACGGATACGAGAAATATTCCAGGGGACAACCACAGCAACTTTTGTATTGCCAGAAGGCAGCGCCGGGGGATTTTCTCTTCCTGTCAGTTTTGACGTTTCGCCTGATCCAATTACCCCGGACACATTGCCACAGGCAACAGATATTCAGGAACGCCTGACAACATTTGCACAAAAAATGAGGTTAAAACTCACCTGGCAGGAAATTGAAAACACAAAAACAGATGAAGAAGGCCGTCCAATAATTCTCCCGTGGAACGAGTATGAATTAATGATTCAGACCAGCACCCCGCCTTCAATACTTTTCGCTAACTTTCATGAACCTGCCGTTCGCTTCCAGTATGCAGGAATAAAACTGGAAGAAGGAAGACTGAATTATGAGATTAAAGGTGCATTCTATGTTAAAAATAATTAAACCAACGATTATTTCTGTCTGTTTTTTCAGTTCACTTGCTTACGCAACAGAATCTGAAAGCACGCCAAAAGACGAAATAAAATATTCATCTCCGACCATTTTACAGGTAGAGCAGATTCAGGCTGAAACGGTAATTTACGAAGCAAAGCTGGCGCGTCAGAAGGCTGTCAGTGAATTGCGTAATCTTGATTTGAATGGTGTAGCGTCCGCAACGCCAGCAATAACGCCCTCTTCCGGGTATTCTTCTCTTGCAGATACCGATATACCAGCGCAACGTGTAGCCGCTAAATCACTTCGTGTTATTGAAATATTTGGTACACCACAACAAATGTCAGCACGAATTTCTCTCCTGGACGGGTCAGTAACTGATGTCAAGGTCGGGCAAAGTATTCCTGGTACTTCTTATAAGGTGGCATCAATCACTGGTAATGGCGTCTGGATTCAGAATGGTACAGAGAAACGCCAGCTTATTCTTTAATGCTATTGAAAGAGACGACACATAATGTTTTTTTCTGACGCAGACTATCCCGGAAAAGATATTTCTGATGTTGTATACGTCAGTATATCTGAAAAAGACGATAAACCTGTTCAGGTTTATATCGCTGATAACAGTAAAGGACAGCGTGCTGTTCAGGCTTATATTGGCACTCTGAATGTTAAATATCCCGGACAGGTAAATATAACCTCGACAACTCTTGATGTTATCGCATCCCGCTACCAGGACAGCGAAAAAAGGTCTGATTCAAACTCATCACAACACTTAAACAGCAACCAGGAAAAGGTCATTAGCTACCTGGCGAAAGCAAACAAACTGGGAAGTTCCGATTTGCACATCACACCTGGTCGGGACGGCTCCGAGTTCACTTATGTCGAAGCACGCGTGCATGGGGAACTGGAAATTCTGGATGTCATCCCGCGTAAAGAAGGGCTGGAATTGCTGGGTGCTGCCTATTCTGGAATGAGTGATGTTATCAAAGGTACGCAGTTTGACCCTGCAATACCACAGGATGCACGTATCGCAGAGAATTTTCTGAAGCCTGTAAATCTTTTTGGGGCGCGCTATTCGCATTATCCGTGCGTGGGTGGTGTGTACGCGGTCTTCCGCCTGATTAAAGATGACAGCGAGGATATTCCCACTTTCGAAGAACTTGGCTACATGCCGCAACAAATCCAGACAATCAGGCGAATGTTACAACGCCCGGAAGGAATTATCGTTTTATCCGGCCCTACAGGGTCCGGTAAGTCAACGACTCTGAGAACGGCTTCAGAAGCCTATCTGAGCACGTTTGGTTTCAACCATAACGATAATATGCGTCTCCCCCGAAAACGCCTTTTCACCATTGAATCACCGCCGGAGGGCCGTATTCCCGGCGCAATACAGACGGCAGTCAGGGATTCCGTCGATGGCTGGGTTGACGCGATTAAATCCGCTATGCGACTTGATCCAGACGCGATACTGAACGGCGAAATTCGTGATCACGCATCGGCATTAGCAGCAATCAAAGCCTCGATGACAGGCCACCTTCTGTTGACGACCTTACACGCCAACGATGCCCTGAATATTATTGAGCGCCTTGAAATGGAGAATATTCAGGCCAGGCTGATTGCAGATCCTCTTCTGTTTATCGGTCTGCTGAGTCAACGGCTGGTACAAAAACTCTGTCCTTACTGTAAGCGCACTTATGCTGAAATGGCAGACAAACTGAGTACAGAAGAACGGAAACTCATTGAGGAAAATTGCCTGCCGGAACAGGTCCGGTTGCGCAATCTTGACGGTTGCGAGCACTGTTATAAAGGCGTAACGGGAAGGACGGTTATAGCAGAAGTCGTCTCACCCGACGCACGTTTTTTTCAGTTATATCGTCAGTCCGGGCGTCTGGAAGCAAAATCATACTGGCACTATGAACTTGGAGGAATTACCCGTAATCAGCACTTATTACACCTGATTAATCATGGCCTGGTAGATCCGCTGTCCGCACACTTCATATCCCCCATTGACGAAGATAAATACTCAATGCTCCCGGAGGGGACATGGCGATAAAAGATATATTTGAGAAACTCAATTCGATAGAAATTGATTTCTCTGGAATATCCCACTGGCTGGCAAAATACACATTCAGGTATTCCAGAATAAGTTTATATGAAGATTTATCTGGAATGTTAAATGATGGCATAAATGTAAAGCGTGCTCTTACACACCTGATTGATGTAGAAACAGACTACGGGAAGAAAACGGGGTCTTCTGCAACCTACTATATTTGTTGTGAGTGCCTTAATGCACTGAATAACACAGGGGCAATATCTTCAGCATTAAAAAAATATATAAAGGAGGATGAATATCAATTAATATCCAGCGGTGAAATTCGCGGCGACCTTGCCGGGGGATTAGTTCAGGCCATAAAAATTGTCAGAAGTCGTTCTGAAATGACAATGACTCTTGTTATGTCGATGATTTATCCATCCGTACTGGTTTTTGGTTGTCTGGCAAACATGTATATGGTCCACGATACCATAACACCTGTTTTCCTTTCTCTCGCACCGAAAGAACGCTGGACAAGTTCTATGCGATTACTGACAGATACGTCTGGTTTCCTGATAGAAAACGGAACGTATATTCTCTGCTTCTGCATCGTACTGTTTTTCCTGATCAGATATTCGCTTGCACGTTATACAGGACCGGGCCGTCAGTATCTTGATTACATTCCCCCCTGGTCACTTTATAAAACATTTAATGGTGTAAGTTTTCTCTTCAACATGGCCTCCATGTTAAGTATTGATATTCCCGTTGCAAAAGCACTGGAAAGGCTGGAGAAAAACAGCACTCAAAACAGATGGCTACTCGAACGAATAAAAGAAATCAGGAGATATGTTTTACTTGGACAGTCACTTGCAATGGCAATGAAAAGTTGCGGTTATGACTTCCCATCGAAATTATGCATTAACAAACTATTACTTCATTCTGAAAATGCTGACAATGCATTGATGATGTCTAACTATGCTGATAAATGGCTGGAGGAAGCAAAAGGAAAAGTCAAATCAACAGGAATCTGGATAACTGTAGTATCCGCATTAATTGTTTTCGCATTTATTGTAATGATGATTACTGCTCTCTACGATGTCAGTAACGTCCTGCAACACTAATCCCTAATATTTTTAACCTCTCAATAAATAAGGAATTATTTATTATGTCTTCTATTAATATTTTAAATATGCGTTCTGTTTTTTCTTCTCTTTCTGCACGCCGTAAAAAAGAACAGGACAAAGGGGCAACACTGATGGAAGTGTTATTGGTTGTTGGTGTTATTGTTGTACTTGCAGCAAGTGCATATAAACTCTATTCAATGGTGCAATCCAACATTCAATCATCCAATGAACAAAACAATGTCCTGACAGTAATTGCCAACATGAAATCACTGAAATTCCAGGGGCGTTATACTGACAGTAACTATATTAAGACTCTCTACGCGCAAGGATTACTGCCATCCGATATGATCGCAGATACAACTGGCGCAAGCGCGAAAAACCCGTGGGGCGGCTCCGTTACAATCACAACCTCTTCGGATAAATACTCCTTCAATGTTGTTGAGGCCAGCGTACCGAAGAAAAACTGCATGGCAATGGTAAACGCCCTGCGTTCTTCCAGCGCAATCTCCAAGATTAACAACACTTCCACATCAACTGTCGATGCGGCAACTGTTTGCTCATCTGACAGCAATACGCTGACCTTCAGCACTGATTCCTGATTTTTCATGTGCATCGGATAAGCGCCTTCGGGCGCTTATTTTTTCCATGTTTACAGGAGGAGTATTGTGCGTTCTGTTCTTTATATCCTGCTATCATGTATTTCATCATTAATCTTTTCATTGCAACCCGCATATTCAGCGACAACGACCCGATTTGATGCCTGCTTTGCACAAGCCGGGCAACGTTATCTGATTGATCCCCTGCTTCTGAAAAGCATTGCCACTGTAGAAAGTTCACTCATACCAGACCGGATAAATCACAACAAAGAAAAAGGAAAAATATTAAGCACCGATTACGGACTGATGCAAATTAATTCATCACACATCCCCAACCTGAAAAAACTTGGCGTAATAAAAGACAAATCAGAGCTTATTGATAACCCCTGTCTCAATATACAAATTGGCGCGTGGATTCTGGCAACACATTTTCAGAAATGTGGCATAAACTGGAGTTGTCTTGGCAGTTATAACGCTGGTTTCAAAGAAAGTAACGAACAGAAAAGAATCAAATACGCACGCTATGTCTACAATAAATACATGGTAAGGTAACTTATGCTAAACAGCATATTTAATACGGCGATACTTTGCTGTGCAAATATCGTCTGTCAATGCTACGCCTACAATGAAGTAAAATTCCGTTTAAATAAACTTAATGTATCTTATAAAACCGGCACAGAGAAATATTACTGTCTGATACTGACAACGCTTGCCGTTCTGTATCTTTCATTAAACCAGCTATCACTGATTCAATCTATAATAGTGATTGTTTTCTATGCTTTCCTTACATTAATGGCTTGTATAGACCTTCTTTCATTTCTACTACCACGCCTTTATACCGTGACATTTATCTTCTCTGGCCTGTTATATCAGACATGGAATAACAATATATTGTCTGGTTTGTTTTGTGCAATGCTGATGTTCTTCATTATGCTGTTTGTAAGACTTTACTTTGCATATAAAAACGGAACGGAAAGTTTCGGCATGGGAGATGTGCTACTTATTGCAGGAACTGGCGTATGGTTTCCAACGCCTGAGATTGCCTGTTCAATTGTATTTATTGCCGTTATCGGCGGAATTATTTTCTTCACTCTTGGCGGATTAAACAAGCAAAAAAAATATATTCCATTTGGTCCGTTCCTTTGTGGCGGAATGTTTGTTTACTCACTCGTACCGGGAATATTATTCTGAGGATTAAGAGCAATGAAAAAGACAGATAAAGGTGTATCTCTCCTTGAGGTATTACTTGTCATCGGCATAATGGTGATGGTTATCCCTAAAGTTTATGAAAACATTGAAAACCATCTGAATAATGTTCGCTGGCAGAATGCAGCAGAACACGCAAATACCTATAACACCGCTGTTCGTAATTATGTTGCTGACAATGCATCAACACTACTTGCTGGCTCTTTACCCAAAACAATCACGCCAGCAACACTCATTCAGAAAGGCTATCTGAAATCTGGTTTTTCTGAATCCAATTTTGGACAAAGCTACATTACCGGTATTGCAAAGAACAGCAAAACATCCCGTCTGGAAGCCCTGACCTGTAGTAATGGCGGTCAGTCCCTGTCAGAAGCCGGAATGCGCTCGGTAGCAAGCATGATTGAAGGGCTTGGCGGCTACATCAACAGCAGCAAGCAGGCGATTGGCGCGGGTGGCGGCTGGTCTGACACGCCTTCAAATTACGGGCTGAACTGCGCGACCGGGCATATTGCAATGGCACTTGTTGGCGCTGATTTGCAGGAAAGCGACCGTTTATATCGTTACTCCATAACCAATCGTCCCGACCTTAACAGGATGCATACGGCGATTGATATGAACAGCAACAATCTGAACAACGTCGGCACTTTAAACGGCAACGCCGCCGCGCTCTCCGGCGATATCAGCGCACGTAACGGTACGTTCTCTGGCGCAATTTCAGGAAATACAGCCACAACCAACGGCGATATCACTTCGAATAATGGCTGGCTGGTCACAAAAAACAGCAAAGGCTGGATGAACAGTACCTATGGTGGCGGCTGGTATATGTCCGATTCGTCCTGGTTGCGCAGCGTGAATAATAAAGGGATTTATACTGGCGGCCAGGTAAAAGGTGGAACTGTACGCGCTGATGGACGCCTCTATACAGGCGAGTATTTACAGCTTGAAAAAACAGCAACGGCTGGCACTTCCTGCTCCCCTAACGGGCTTGTAGGCCGCGACAGTACAGGGGCGATACTTTCGTGCCAATCCGGT
>SKDZ01000126.1_pt1 | contig 59874 bp, 67 predicted proteins | sample 4826551 | NCBI WGS metagenome assembly SKDZ01 (sample SAMN11008822, study PRJNA524170) | human gut metagenome | biome: Human fecal sample; material: Feces; isolation source: fecal sample from pouch patient p12, p15 | host: Homo sapiens | place: Israel: Tel-Aviv | collected 2016-02-02 | reverse complement strand
ATTATATACTATCATAAACAAACTAATATATATATAAAATATTTTTCATTCATCAACTTAAAATAAAAAACACAATAATAGTTTGTATAATTTTAAATAAAATGGTACAATTTTACCTAGTTAAAATTTTTAATATTTTAAATTATAGCTTATATCCATGGAAAAATAAGCTATAAGAAGAAGGGAGAAAAAGAAATTTGGGATTTTCGACAAAAGCAAAATTTGAAACCTACAGTAAAAAGGACAGTAGATTAGAAAAAACATTGGGGGTTAAAGACTTCTTGGCTTTAGGAGTGGGAACGATTATTTCTACTTCAATCTTTACTTTACCAGGAATTGTTGCTGCACAATTTGCAGGACCAGCTGTTGTATTTTCATTTTTGATTGCTGCAGTTGTTGCTGGTATGGTCGCATTGGCCTATGCTGAAATGGCCAGTGTTATGCCCTTTGCTGGCTCAGCCTACTCATGGATTTCAGTGCTCTTTGGTGAGGGATTTGGCTGGATTGCGGGTTGGGCCTTACTTGCAGAATACTTTATTGCCGTAGCCTTTGTAGGCTCGGGCTTCTCGGCTACATTCCAGCATATTCTAGCAACCTCTAATATACATTTACCTGCGGCTTTAGCTAATCCACTTGGCACTAATGGTGGTATCGTTGATATTATTTCTTTAATTGTTATTTTAATTGCCGCTCTTCTTGTATGGCGGGGCTCTAATGATGCTGGAATAATTGCGCAAATCTTAGTTGTGTTAAAAATTATTGCCATTATCACATTTATTGTTGTAGGTTTAACAGTGATTAAACCCCAAAATTATACACCGTTTATACCTAAGCACAATCCTACTACAGGCTTTGGAGGTTTATCGGGAATTTTATCGGGTGTTTCAATGATTTTCCTTGCTTATATTGGCTTTGATTCGATTGCGGCTAATTCAGCTGAAGCTAAAAACCCCAAACGTACAATGCCTTTAGGTATTGTAGGCTCGCTCATCATTGCCGTGGTTCTGTTTTCAGCAGTCACGCTTGTTCTTGTCGGCATGCATCCTTATACTGAGTATGCAAATAATGCAGCTCCTGTATCTTGGGCTTTATCAGAAGCAGGTTTTCCTTTGGTTTCACAAGTGATTTCAATAGTTGCTGATGCCGGAATGTTTATTGCTTTACTGGGAATGATTTTAGCGGGGTCTCGACTGATTTATGCTTTTGGTCGTGACGGAATGCTTCCAAAAGTATTGGGAGATGTAGACAAGCGTGAGAATCCAACCAATGCTTTGGTTGTTTTAACTACGGTTGCAATAATTATTGGGGCTTTTTTCCCATTTACCTTCCTGGCACAATTGATTTCCGCAGGTACGTTGATTGCTTTTGTCTTTGTTTCGATCGGGATGTTTGCTTTACGTCCGCGTGAGGGCAAAGACTTACCACAAGCAAGTTACAAAATGCCATTTTACCCGATTTTACCAGCTCTGGGCGCAATAGGCTCGATTATTGTATTTGAAAATCTTGATTCACTTGCGAAACTATACTGTTTTATCTGGATTTTGTTAGGTATTGTGATCTATTCTTTGTATGGTGCGAAGCGCGAAAAAAATTAAAAATTTTATACCGATTTGAGGATTTATCAAATCGGTTTTTACTTTAATTAAAAGTTAATTACCTCAAAACTAACTTTTTTTAAAGGAAGAAACACTTACAGAAGCATATAGGGAAATAATACGTGAATTATGATAAAATATCTGTATGACAAAATTTTACAATGTAGGCACAATAGTGAACACACAAGGGCTTCAAGGAGAAGTTCGTGTGATTTCAGTTACCGATTTTGCTGAAGAACGTTTTGCAAAAAACACAATTTTGGCTCTTTTTGACAAAAAAGGAAATTATGTCCAAGATTTGAAAGTTAAATCATCTAGAAAACAAAAGAATTTTTATATCGTCAAATTTGATGGCTTTTATCATATTAATGATGTTGAAGGCTTTAAGGAATTTACTTTAAAAATAGCTGAGGACAAGTTGAAGGATTTGGACGAAGGCGAATTTTATTATCATGAAATTATTGGTTTAGATGTATATGAAAATGATCAATTAATTGGACAGGTTAGCGAAATTCTTCAACCAGGTGCAAATGATGTGTGGGTCGTCAAACGTAAAGGCAAGCGTGACTTGCTTCTTCCTTATATTCCACCTGTTGTATTGAATGTTGATCTTCAAGCTAAAAGGGTGGATGTAGAAATTATGGAAGGTTTGGACGATTAGGATGAAAGTTGATATTTTAACCATTTTTCCAAATATGTTCGACTCACTCAACCAATCGATAGTTGGGAAAGCACAAGAAAAGGGACTGCTTGAACTTCATACCCACGATTTTCGCGAAAATGCGAGCAACAAGCAAAGACATGTGGATGATATGCCTTATGGCGGAGGTCAAGGCATGTTGCTGATGCCGCAACCTATCTATGATACAATGGATAAGATTCCGCATGAAAAGGCGCGTGTGATTCTCCTTGATCCTGCAGGCAAACGCTACAATCAAAAAATGGCTGAAGAGCTTGCCCAAGAAGAGCATCTAATTTTTATTTGTGGACATTATGAAGGTTATGATGAACGAATTAAAGATCTAGTGACGGATGAGATTTCGCTTGGCGACTTTGTCTTAACAGGCGGAGAAGTAGCAGCTACTGTTATTGTTGATTCTGTAGTACGCTTGCTGCCTGGAGCTTTAGGTAAAGCAGCCAGTCATGAGGATGATTCTTTTTCTTCAGGATTACTTGAGTATCCGCAATATACACGTCCAGAAGAGTTTCGTGGGAAGAAGGTCCCAAGCGTTCTGATGTCCGGTCATCACGAAAATATTCGTAAATGGCGCTTGACGGAGAGCTTGAAAAAAACTTTAGCACGACGTCCGGATTTGTTGGAGCAGTACGAGACAAATGCAGAAGAAGAGGAGATTTTGAAACAGCTAAAGATGGAAAGAGAAAAATCTTGATGGCTTGGAAAAATTATATTTGGGATTTTGATGGAACACTCTTCAATACCTATCCTGTAATGTTAGAGGCCTTGCGTGAAGCAATGAAGCAATCTTCAGTAGAATTTCCGGGGGATTTAGAAGCTTATATCAAACGCTTCTCTATTCGTAAATTCGCTTTTGAGTTTGCAGACGATGACTTTCTTGATTTGTATCATAAAATAGAAGCAGAGATGCAAGTCAATCCTCAGGTTTACCCTGAAATCCCACAAATTTTGTCAGAAATTGTAGAAAATGGCGGACAAAATTTTGTCCTCAGTCATCGTGATGATGCTACCTTTGAATATCTGGGTGAACTAAAAAAATACTTTACGGAAGTCATTACCAGTCAGCAAAATTTTGCACGGAAACCAAGTCCAGAAGCTTTGGAATATTTGATTCACAAATATAAGTTGGTGCCAGAAGAAACAGTCATGATTGGTGATCGTCCTCTTGATATTGAAGCAGGTATAAACGCAGGTGTAGCCACTTTGCTTTTAGATGAGAAAGCATATTTTGGAGATATCTCCGACAAGAAAATAAAAAATTGGAGTGAATGGAAATGACATTAACATTAGAACGTGATAAAGAATTTGTAAATCAATTTCACTATGATGCACGTAATTACGAATGGGAAAAAGAAAACGGAACACCTGAAACAAATATCAATGTACAATTTCAGTTAGTGCCTCACGATCAAGTACCTGACGGAAAAGTTGCTGCAGAAGATACAGCAATTTATGCTATCTTGACATATATGATTCCTTTGGAGAATATTGTCTTATCAGGTATGCTCAGCCAACTTAACTACATTCGTGGTCGCCAAGTGAAAGAGCAATCTGAATTAGAACAAGAAGAAATGGCTCAAATTGCTGACCCACTTTTTGATCTTTTGAAGCGCTTGGTGTACGAAACAACAGAGGTTGCCCTTGACCAACCGGGCATCAACCTCCAATTTTAAGGATTTTTTCAAGATTATTTATTATGAAATTAGCTATTATTACAGATACTTCGGCAGACTTTGCCGAACAATATAAAAATCGTGACGATTTATTTGTCTTGGAAATTCCCATATCTATTGAGGGAAAAGAATATAAACCAAGTGAAATGACACACCAAGAGTGGTATAAGTTGATGGCCGCAACTTCAGAGGCGCCTAAAACATCACAACCAAGCATTCTTGAATTAGAAGAATTACTGCGAACACTAAGACAAGAGGGCTATACTCATGTTTTAGGTGCTTTTTTGAGTTCAGGAATTTCAGGTTTTTATCAAAATGCATTTTATCTACAAAGTGAATTTGAAGATATGGTAGTCAAGTTTCCTGAAACCTTTATCACCTCTAGTCCACTTGGCTATATGATTGAGACAGCACTTGATGCGGCGGATGCCGGAAAGTCATTTGACGAAATTATTGCTCAGTTTGAGTATCAAAGAGAAAATGACAATGCCTTCATGCTTGTAGATGACCTTCATTGGTTAGCTAAAGGGGGGCGCCTGTCGAGAGGTGGAGAGCTTTTAGGAACACTCCTCAATATCAAACCTATTTTACAGTTTTCAGAAGATGGTAAAGTTGTTGTATATGATAAGGTGCGTACAAGCAAGAAAGCTGTGTCAGAGCTAAAGAAACTGATGCTTGCGAATAGTGATCCAAAGTCGCACAAGGTCTACGTTCTCCATGCTGATGCGGAAGATCGTGCGAAAGACCTTTATGATTTTGCCAAAGCTCATGGCTACGATGATGTCGAAATCGTAACATTTGGACCTGTTATTGCAACTCACCTAGGCTTGGGTGCGATTGCTTACGGGTTCTCACCTAAGAAATAATTTATTGTATAAAAATTAATTGTGAAAAGAGAAGGAAACATTTTAGTCATTCCTTCTCTTTTTTTTGGCGTTTTATAAAATAGTTATTTTTAAGAAAGTGTAAACGCAATCATATAAACGTTGAGAAATAATTGTCTATTTATTTCAAGTTTTGTTTGACTTTAAGTTAAAAAAATATTAAACTAAAGTTGTTATTATACGCATAAATATACATTAGGAGGTATATAATGGAAGCAAAAACTGGAAAGAAAAAATTCCAAATGCCATCGGCATACACGATTCTTTTCATCATCATTGTCCTTATTGCAATCCTGACCTGGTTTATTCCAGCAGGACATTACAAAGTAGATGATGCTGGCAATATTATTGCTGGATCATTTACACAGGTAGCTTCAAACCCTCAAGGGATTTGGGACATGCTTATGGCTCCCGTTAATGGGATGTTAGGTATTGAAGCAAATGGAAATGTACCTGCTACGCCAGCCGCAATTCCTATCTCATTCTTTATTTTAATGGTAGGTGGCTTTTTAGGTGTAGTAAATAAAACCGGTGCACTTGAAGCAGGTATTGCCTCAATCGTTAAGCGTTTTAAAGGTAAGGAGAAGATGCTGATTCCGGTCTTAATGATTCTCTTTGCACTTGGGGGATCAACGTATGGGATGGCGGAAGAAACATTGGCTTTCTATGCTTTGATTATCCCTGTCATGATTGCGGTTGGTTTCGATACGGTCGTGGCAGTTGCCATCGTTTTAGTTGGCTCTCAAGTTGGTTGTTTGGCTTCTACAGTGAATCCATTTGCTACAGGTGTAGCTTCTCAAGCAGTTGGTATCTCCATGGGACAAGGTATGGGACTTCGCTTCTTCATGCTAGTCGTACTTACAGGGATTTCAATTCTCTATGTTTATCGTTATGCTTCAAAGATTGAAAAAGATCCTACAAAGTCTTTAGTTTATAAAAATCGCGAAGCAGATATCCAACATTTCGACATTGCTTCTATTGAAAAACAGGAAAATATTACGCAACGTCAAAAATGGGTCAATGTTGTTTTCTTCGGAAGTTTTGTCATTATGATCATGTCCCTTGTACCATGGGATATGTTGAATGAACACTTTACTTTCTTTAATGACTTTACTACTTGGCTGACATCAATTCCAGGCTTAGGTGTTGTTCTTGGTAAGAGCATGGTGCCGTTTGGTGCATGGTACTTCCCAGAAATTACAATGCTCTTCATCGTTATGGCCGTTGTGGTTGCTTTCGTTTACCGTATGAAAGAATCTGAATTTATTTCTGCCTTTCTCGAAGGTGCATCAGACATGATTGGTGTTGCTATCGTCGTAGCTGTGGCACGTGGGATTCAGGTTGTGATGAACAATGGGATGATTACAGATACAATCTTGCATTGGGGTGAACAAGGACTTCAAGGACTTTCATCAAGTCTATTTATTATCTTAACGTTTATCTTCTATTTGCCAATGAGTTTCTTGATTCCATCAACGTCAGGTTTAGCAGCTGCTACTATGGGGATCATGGGTCCAATGGGCGAATTCGCCAATGTTTCAAAAGATTTGGTCATTACTGCTTATCAATCTGCATCAGGTATTTTGAACCTTATCACACCAACATCCGCTGTTGTTATGGGTGCACTTGCTATTGCCCGCTTTAATATCGGAACATGGTGGAAATTTATGGCCAAGTTGATTGTGATTCAGTTGGTTGTAATCATGATTATCCTTGGAGTTGCCGCAGTATTATAAAAAATGAATAAAAAGCTTTCCATCGGGGGAGCTTTTGTTGGAGGTCACATGAAAACTTTTATTACAGATGAATATCAAACAGCAGCTGTGCAATCACTAGGACGTTTAGTCAAACATGCCTCTGTATTAGACGAGAGTGATTCTGGTCCAGGCCATCCTTTTGGGAAAAAAGTTTTAGGTGCTTTAGAAGAAGTCTTGGAACTTTGTCAAGAATTAGGTTTTAAGACTTTCCAAGATCCTGAAGGTTATTATGGTTACGCTGAGACTGGCGAGGGCGAAAAACTTTTTGGCTTACTTTGTCATATGGATGTCGTACCTGCAGCAGACCAAGCAGGCTGGGAAACTGATCCTTTTGAAATGGTCGAGCGTGATGGTCTTTTAATTGGGCGGGGTACCCAGGACGATAAAGGACCAAGTATGGCTGCACTCTACGCAGTGAAGGCTTTAATGGATGCTGGTGTGACATTTGACGGGCGAATCCGTTTTATCTTTGGTACAGATGAAGAAACACTTTGGCGTTGTTTGGATAAATATAATGAAAAAGAAGAGGCAATCACCATGGGCTTTGCACCTGATTCTCATTTTCCGCTCAACTATGCTGAAAAAGGGTTGCTTCAAGCCTATCTTACTGGACCTGGCACAAAAGAATTCACATTACAAGCGCCCGGCGCTTTAAATGTCGTCCCCGATCGTGCGGCTTACACTTCAGAAAAATTAGCAGAAGTAAAAGCAGCTTTGGCAGCGCATGGTTTTTCTTATGAAGAAACCGAAAAAGGAATTTCCGTACAGGGCAAAAGCGTACATGCTATGGTGGCACCAGAAGGGATAAATGCCACTTTACGTTTGGCTATTGCCTTAGCAGAAGTATTTGACTTCAAGCCACTTGATTTCTTGGGTAAACTTGTTCAGGAAAATGCCACGGGTGAAAATGTTGTGGGCCAAGTTATGGATGAGCAATCTGGTGAATTAACCATGAATTTCACAGATGTTGAGGTTACTCCTGAACATACAAAAATCGGTGTGGATATGCGTATCCCTGTAACTATTGATAAAGATGAACTGGCTGGAAAGCTTGCTGCTCAAGCAGCGGATTATCAACTTGAATATAAGCAATATGATTGGTTAAATCCTCTCTATGTGCCGGTAGAAAGTGAACTTATCCAAACGCTTCTTGCTACTTATCGTGAAATTACAGGAGATATGACGGAGCCAATGGTTTCTGGAGGAGCTACCTTTGCTCGGACGATGCAAAATTGTGTAGCCTTTGGAGCCATGTTCCCTGAAACACCCGACTATATGCACCAAGCTAATGAACAATGGGCAATTACGGACATGCGTAAAACGATGGAAATATATGCTGAAGCCATCTATCGCTTATGTGCAGTGAAGTAAGCACGCCCCATAAAAAATGATTCTCCTTAGAATCATTTTTTATTATAAATAAGAAGAAAGTTGAATAACAATGACTTTTTCTCCTAAAATATCCGTATTCTCATTACTCTTTGGCAGTAAAAGTTTTTATATTTAAAAAAGATTTGCTCAGTAACTCTTTTTCAGATGAAAAGTGCTAAAATAGTAGTATGAAACTAGAGAATTTGCCGTCAGAATTTGTACAAGCTTTGCCGGTTTTGGAAAAAATACAGGCACATGGTTTTGAGGCTTATTTTGTAGGAGGAAGCGTACGGGATGCGCTTTTGCAAAGGCCAATCCATGATGTGGATATTGCAACCAGTGCATATCCGGCTGAAACCAAAGCCATATTTCCGCATACCATTGATGTGGGAATTGATCACGGTACCGTGTTAGTCTTAGCTGGTCAATCTGAAGCTGAACACTATGAAATTACTACTTTTCGTACAGAAAGCACTTATACAGATTATCGCCGTCCGGATTCTGTAGATTTTGTCCGAGAACTTTCGGAAGATTTAAAACGCCGCGATTTCACGATTAATGCCTTTGCTATGGATACTGAGGGACAGATTATTGATTTGTTCAATGGTCTTTCTGATTTATCTGGGTCACGCTTGCGTGCTGTTGGAATTGCAACGGAGCGTTTCAATGAAGATGCGCTTCGGATTATGCGGGCAATGCGTTTTGCTGCAACTTTAAATTTCGATGTTGAAAAAGAAACCTTTAAAGCTATGCAATCGCGTGCTCATCTTTTAAGCAAAATCTCTATTGAACGTATTTTCATTGAGCTCGACAAGTTGCTTTTGGCTAAAAATTGGAAAAAAGGCTTAGAAATATTGTTAACTTCGCAAGCTTATACTTTTTTGCCGGACTTGCAAGAAAAAGCTATACAAGCTTTACTTCAAACTCTAAAGGCGTCCTTTACTTTTGTCAATTCAGAGCAAGCTTGGGCTGCGCTCTTAGTGCATAGTGATCAGATAAATGTTAAAGCTTTCTTGAAAAAATGGAAGGTGTCGAATGACTTTATCAAATATGTGTATGATTTGACAGAAGCCTATAAGCTTGAAAGTTGGAGTTTAGAGAGCATTTATCGCTATGGGTTAGAAAAAGCTCTGCTGGTTGATCAGCTAAAAGTTGCCGCAGGGCAAGATATTGATTGTGATCAGGCTTATATCTATGATGCAAAGCTCCAGATACATAGCAAGTCAGAGCTTGCAGTAACTGGAAATGACATTATTCAAACATTTAATATCAAGCCAGGTCCGATTTTAGGGAAGCTGCTACATCAGATTGAAGAACAAGTCGTTAACAACCAATTAAAAAATGATAGAAACAAAATTTTAATATATATTAAGGAGATTCTATGATTACTCGTAAACAAGGTTCATGTACTACTATTTTGGTGGGGAAAAAAGCCTCAATTGATGGCTCAACACTTATCGCTCGTAATGACGATGGACATGAAGCACTGGATCCACAACGCTTTGTTGTGGTTCAACCAGATCAACAACCGCGTCATTATAAAGCTGTGTTAAGTGCTTTGGAACTGGACCTTCCAGAAAACCCAATGCGTTATACTGCTACACCAAATGCTGTTTTAACAAGCGGAACTTGGGCTGCTGCAGGGATTAATGCTGCAAATGTTGCAATGTCAGCTACAGAAACAATTACAACAAACCCACGTATCTTAGGACTTGACCCTTACAATGAAGAAAGCGGCATGGGAGAAGAAGACTATGTTACTCTTGTCTTGCCTTACATCCACAGTGCGCGTGAAGGTGTTGAACGCTTAGGTGCCCTTCTTGATCAATATGGAACATATGAACCTAACGGTATTGCTTTTGCTGATAAGGAAGAAGTTTGGTGGTTGGAAACAATTGGTGGCCATCATTGGGCAGCAGTACGTATTCCAGATGATTCTTATGTGGTTGCGCCTAACCGCATGAACATTGATCATTTTGATTTTGAAAGTGAAGATACACTTTGTTCAAAAGATTTGAAAGAACTGATTGATGAAAACCATCTTAACCCAGATTTTGAAGGTTATAATTTACGTCATATCTTTGGTTCCAGCTCAGTTAAAGATAGTGTATATAACAATCCACGTACTTGGTATGGTCAAAACGCTTTGGGAACGCCAAGTGACGATCCTCAAAATCCAGAATTGCCATTCATCTGTAAAGCCACACGTAAAATTTCAGTAGAAGACATGAAATTTGTGCTCTCAAGCCACTTTGAAAATACTGAATTTGATACTTACGGTACAACAAATACGCCGGAACAAGCACAACTTTTCCGTCCAATTGGGATCAACCGTAACCACAGTGTACACATTTTACAAATCCGTAATCATGTTGATGAAAAACTTGCAGGTATTCAATGGTTGGCATTTGGGGCAAATACCTTCAACCATGTCGTACCTTTCTACACAAATGTTGATGATACACCAGCTTGCTATCGTGATGCAACAGCGACATTTGACTTGAATAATATGTACTGGCTCAGTTGTACAGCAGCACTTCTTGGTGATACAGATTACAGCAAGTACGTTGATTTACGTGATACCTATGAATTGGCAACTGTAGGTAAATTCCGTGAAATCCAAAATAAAACGGATAAAGCGGGAGCTGCAGCAGACCTACAAGCAGCAAATGAAGAATTAGCAGTGTTTGCATTAAAAGCAATGACTGAAATGCTGGGGCGTATGGTAATTTCAGGTTCAAATCGCATGAAACTCCGTTATGATTTCAACGATTAATTCTGATAAAAGCACTTATGTGCTTTTTTTTGTGCCCTATACAAAATACTAAAAACTGTCTATCCCCTAAACGAGCGTAAAGTAGGTTCTTAGTTTTCAAAACATATTGTGCTAAAATAAAAAGAAGAAATTTATCTTACATTTTAATTTATTAAAAAGAAAGCAAGGAAAATGCGTAAAACATTCCAATCAACAAAAGACTTTTTTAAAAATACGTTTCATTATTTTGGTCCCGTCATCTTTTTTCACCTCTTACTTTTACTCGTTGTAGTTCCGACATTAACAGCGACCACTAATTTTTTACTTAACCGCAAGGAGATTGATTATCTGGCTTATGATAATGTACTCTCGATTTTCAGTCAACATCCCCTCACAGCGTTTGCTCTAGTAGGTATTTTGGTCCTGATTGTAGTTTCGGTATTTTTAGAATTTACTTTTCTAACGATACTGGTTCACTTTGTGAAGCAAAAAGAAAAAGTCACAATTCCTGAGTTACTTTATGCAACATTTTCACGGTTGCGACATCTCAGACCCTCTCTTATCTTATTTTTCTTGTTTTATTTTATGTTAGTTTTGCCTTTAAGTGGTTTTGCCAGCGGTATAGACATTATTTCCGCTATTCAAGTGCCTAACTTCATCTTGGAGTTTATTGCAACTAACAATTGGTGGCTTTTGACAGCCTACATTTTACTGACTTTATTATCCATGTTTATTGGATACCGTCTAATTTTTGTTCTGCCGCTCATGATTTTGCAGCAGAAAAAACTTAGGACCTCATTGAGTGTCAGCTGGCAGATGAGCAAAGGAAAATTTAAAGTTTTCTTTTTCCGCTTTATAGCAATTTTCATCAGTTTACTGGCTTCTTTCTGGGTAATCAGTCAACTCTTGATTTTGTTGCAATCCGCAATTGATCATCACATGCCTCAAATAGCGTTAGCATCTGCGACGATGATTATGTTTATTATCCAAGTTTCAGCTTTACTACACATGCTTTTGTCACTGATTTTGATTTTCTATGTGGTCATTAATTTGTTAGAGGAATTAACACCAGAAGAAATCTATGTTGAGCTAAAAGCTTTTCAACTATTGCCTAAAGGTTGGCGTTGGATGAGCCGAAGTTTATTGGGGCTTTTTACAGTCCTGTTTATTGCGCTCAGTGGTGTTTTTAACGTTTATTACCTCAGCCAGGATACCTTATCAAATCCACTTATTATTTCACATCGTGGTGTGTCCGAGAAAAATGGTGTTCAAAATACAATTCCCGCCTTGATTGAAACTAGCCAAACCTATCATCCAGATTATGTTGAGATGGATGTACGTGAAACAAAGGACAAGCAATTTGTTGTCATGCATGATGAAAATTTACGTCATTTAGCTGGAGTGAACAAGAAAGTAAATGAATTGACTTTAGCTGAACTCACCAAACTCACTGTCCGAGAAAATGGTAAATCTGCCCCTTTACCAAGCTTTGATGAATACTTGAAAGAAGCAGATAGGCTTGATCAAAAATTACTGATTGAAATTAAAATCCCGCTTAAGGAAGATGTCAATGCAGTAAGTAAAAATTTCTTGCAACGTTATAAAAAAGATATTGAAGCAAGAAAACATCAAGTACAATCTTTAAGCTTTGAATTGTCACGCAGTCTAAAAAATCATGATTCATCTGCTTTTGTATCTTACATTATGACCTACAACCTTATCGGAGTACCGAAAAGTAATGTTGATGCATTTTCAGTTGAAATATCGACATTGGATTCGGAATTTGTGGAAAAAGCGCACGATTATGGTAAAAAAGTTTATGATTGGGATGTTAATGATGCCAATACAGTACAACGTATGCGTCTATACGATGTTGATGGCTTAATCACAGATGATATACCGGTAGTCAAGAAAACTATCGAAAATACGCAAAGCGGTATGAGCTTTGCACAGAAAATTCGCATTTACTTATTAGATTTAGGAAATGCAGATTTAACAGATCTGAGCTCAGATAGTTTTTCTAGTTTTAATGTGTAGTATTTAATGTTGAAAGGCAAAGGGTCAAGGCTCTTTGCCTTTCTTAACTTGTGCTATAATAAATAAGAGTATTCAGAGAAAAAGATAGGATTTAGATAGAACATGGCAGATTTTTTAGTATCAGAATTAACAAAAAGCGTAGGAGATAAAACACTTTTTGATAAAATTTCATTTATTATACATAACCTCGATCGCATAGGGCTATTGGGCACAAATGGTACAGGTAAAACAACTTTGCTTAATACGATTGCGGGCATTCAAGGTTTTGATGGAGATGTTTCTCCATTTACTCACCCCCAAGATTATAAAATTACCTATTTGACTCAAGAGCCAGATTTTGATGATGAAGCAAGTATCATGGATACTGTTCTGGATGATTCACTTCCCCAAATGAAGGCCATAAAAAGATATGAAGCTGCACTTTTAAATATTGAAGATTTAAGCAAATTTGAACGTGCCCAATCTGATATGGATGCTTTAAACGCTTGGCAAGTAGAAGCAGATGTGAAAACAGTTTTAACAAAACTCAAATTGCCAGATTTTTCTTCAAAGATAGGCTCGCTTTCAGGAGGACAAAAGCGCCGTGTGCAATTAGCCCAAGCGCTCGTCAATCCGTCTGATTTACTTTTGCTGGATGAACCTACCAACCACCTTGATGTGGATACTATCGCATGGCTGCAAAACTATCTCAAAAATAGTAAGAGAACAGTGCTTTTTGTGACACATGATCGTTATTTTTTGGACAATGTGGCGACACGTATATTTGAGCTAGACAAGTCAAAACTCAAAGAATACCAAGGGAATTATCAAGATTATTTGGCGCAACGTGCTGAAGCAGAGGAACGTGAAGCTGCAAGCTTGCATAAAAACCAACAGCTTTACAAATCAGAATTAGCTTGGATACGCAAGTCTCCGCAAGCACGAGCAACTAAACAACAGGCACGTATTGACCGTTTTGAAAGCTTAAAAGAAGATGTACGTACAGATAAAGACTTGGGTGATGTAGACATCAGCTTGGCGACGACACGTTTAGGAAAAAAAGTCATTAATTTTGAAAATGCAGCTTTTGCATTTCCTGATCGTCCAATCTTTTCTGACTTGAACTGGATTGTACAGAATAAAAGTCGTGTTGGTATCGTTGGTGATAATGGTGTAGGTAAATCAACCTTGCTCAATATTATCGCCGGAGAACTTGAGTTGACGTCAGGAACGATGGATATCGGTGAGACTGTTAAGATTGGATACTTCAGTCAAGAAATACGTGGACTTGAAGAGGATAAACGCATCATTAATTTCTTGGAAGAAGTAGCTTCCGCTAGCCAAAATACAAGCGGTGAGACAATTTCGATTGTTAATCTTTTGGAACAATTCCTCTTTCCAAGAAGCACACATGGGACTTTGATTCGTAAACTTTCTGGTGGTGAGAAGAAGCGCGTTTACCTCTTAAAAATATTATTAACACAACCTAATGTTCTGCTCTTGGACGAGCCAACCAATGATTTGGATATTGCAACTTTGACAGTTTTAGAAGATTTTCTTGCAAAATTCCCTGGCGCTGTGATTACCGTAAGTCACGACCGGTATTTCCAAGACAAGGTTTCCAATGAGCTTTTGGCTTTTGAGGATGGAAAAATTAACCATCTTTTTGGTGCTTATAGTGACTACTTGGCGACAAAAGTGGCAGCTCCTGTGGAAGTAGCTACTCCGAAAGTTGATACACGCGTACGCGAAGATGTAAAACCAAAGATGACTTGGGCCGAGAAGCAAGAATGGGCAACCATCGAAGAAGATATTGCAAAATTAGAAGAACGAATAGAAGAAATTGATTCTGAAATGAACGAAAATGGTTCAGATGCCGGTATGCTTTCTACTCTTCAAAAAGAATTAGATCAAGTAACGACAGAACTTGAGACAAAATATGAGCGCTGGGAAATGCTCAGTGAAAAAATATAAAAAGCAAGCGAGTTCTTGCTTTTTTTGTTCCTTTTTCTATTTTGATTGTCATAATTACTTTAAGAGAATGGAACTAACCTCTAAAAGTTTGTTTATTTATATGGTATAATGTTAGTCATAATAAAGCGAAAGTAAGAGAGGGAAATATGACCTACGCAGACCAAATCTTCAAAGAAAATATCAGTAATATCCTCGAAAATGGCGTGTTTTCAGAAAATGCGCGTCCAAAATATAAAAATGGCCAAACAGCCAACAGTAAATATATTACAGGATCTTTCGTCACTTATGATCTTGAAAAAGGGCAATTTCCTATCACAACTCTTCGTCGTATTCCTATCAAGACGGCAATCAAAGAACTCATGTGGATTTACCAAGATCAGACCAGCGCACTTGACGTTCTAGAAGAAAAATATGGTGTGAAATATTGGGCTGAATGGGGTATCGGTGATGGTACCATTGGACAACGTTATGGAGCAACCGTTAAAAAATATAACATTATCGGCAAGCTTCTCGAAGGTTTGGAAAAAAATCCATGGAACCGTCGGAATATCATTAATCTTTGGCAATATGAAGATTTTGAAGAAACCGAAGGACTTTTGCCTTGTGCATTTCAAACGATGTTTGACGTAAGACGTGAAGCAGATGGACAAATTTATCTGGATGCAACCTTGATTCAACGTTCAAACGACATGCTTGTGGCGCATCATATTAATGCGATGCAGTATGTAGCTTTGCAAATGATGTTGGCTAAACACTTCAGCTGGAAAGTCGGCAAGTTTTTCTACTTTGTCAACAACTTGCATATTTACGATAATCAATTTGAACAAGCGAATGAGTTACTGTCACGCACGGGTTCAGAAAAAGAGCCACGCTTGATTTTAAATGTACCAGATGGAACGAATTTCTTTGATATTAAACCAGAAGATTTTGAATTGGTGGACTATGAACCTGTGACTCCACAACTCAAATTTGATTTGGCGATTTAAGATGAACTGTCGACATTACTGCTCAAACGATTATGCTGAGATTGCTGATTTGTTTTATACAACAGTACATACAATCAATACTGCGGATTATTCTGCAGAAGAGTTAGAAGCATGGGCGCCATCTGATAAGTCTGATTTTTTTCCGGAAAAACTGCTGGCTGAGAGTTATTGTATAATTGTAGAAGAAAGTGGAAAAATTTTAGGCTTTGCTAATGCGACAAGCGAAGACAAATTTGATTGCCTGTATCTTGATAAGGATTCTCAGAAACGAGGTGTAGGAAATCTCCTTGCCAAACAGATTGAACAATATTGTAAGGGGCAGGGGGCAGAAAGAATAAATGTTGATGTTTCCTTAACTGCGCGGCCTTTTTTTGAAAAACGTGGCTATGAGATTTTAGAGCAACAAATCGTCCTACGACGCAACCAAAATTTAAAAAATTACAAAATGCAATTAAAGTTATAAAAGACGGGAAGGAAAAATGTACGAAAAATTTATCGCAGAGGCTAATCTAAATCCAGATAACTTCAGTGATGCTTGGGCCTTTGGTAACACTCCTCAAATGGCTGATGAGCTATTAGAACTTGTACTTGAGGGGAAAAAAAGAGCTACAGCAAGCGCATTGTCCCTGTATGGACCAGACGATTTTTTACCTGCTGTGGATGGAAGATATGAGATTTTACTCGATGGCAAAGGAAATCCACGAGCCGCGATTCAAACAAGCAAGGTCTATATTACTAAGTTTAATAAGGTAACAGAGGATCATGCCTTTAACGAAGGTGAAGGAGACAGGAGCTTGGCCTATTGGCGGCAAGTTCATGAAGCTTTTTTCCGAGATTTAGATTGTTATGCACCAGATATGGATATTGTCTGTGAAGAATTTGAAGTTTTATATAAATGTTCGTAAAAAGCGAATGATATTCAAAAAAGATATTACTTTCACAAGTAATATCTTTTTTTGTACTCTAAATAAGGTTAGAATTAAATTATAAAATAAAGAGGAGGCATATCGTGAGAAAGGGACGCTTACTTTATGAAGGTAAAGCAAAGAAGCTTTATGAAACAGAGGATGAACAGCTGGTTTGGGTGGAGTATTGTGATAACGCAACAGCTCTAAATGGTAAAAGAAAAGAAGAAATTAAAGGCAAAGGGGCATTGAACAATCAAATTACATCCCTGATTTTTCAAAAATTGAATGCCGAACAAATCAAAACATCTTTTATCACACAACTATCTAAAACCGAACAATTAAACCAGAAAGTTGAGATTATACCTCTAGAAGTGGTCTTAAGAAATCGTGTTGCTGGCTCTTTTGCAAAGCGATTTGCTTTGGAAGAAGGTGACATTCTTCCTCGACCTATTATTGAATTTTATTACAAGTCTGATGCACTCGATGATCCTTTTATCAATGATGAACATGTCTATTTTCTTGAACTTGCTCAACCAGAAGAACTGGAGTTCATCAAGTCAGAAACACTGAAAATCAATACCCTTCTCCAAAAAATATGGGGGGAAATCGGCTTGAGTCTGGTTGATTTCAAACTCGAATTTGGTCGTATAGCAGATGGCGAAATTATCTTGGCAGACGAAATTTCACCAGATACCTGTCGCCTTTGGGATGCGGAGGGGAACCATTTAGATAAAGATGTTTTCCGTCGTAATATTGGAGACTTGATTGAAGTATACAGTCGTGTACTCACAGCCCTTCAAGAAGAAAAAGAACTTTAAGACTTAATGCCGTAATGGCAGAGACAAATAAAAGAAAGTGAACGAGAAAGAGAAAATGAGCAAAGTAGAAGTTTACGTAACCTATAAAAAATCAATTTTGGATCCTCAAGGACAAGCAATCAAGGCAGCAACTCAAAAGCTAGGCTACTCTGAAATTCAAGATATTCGCGTTGGTAAATATTTTGAAATCGAAGTTGAGGGAGATTCTCAATTGGCCGTGAAGAAAGTGGAAGAGATAGCTGAAAAATTATTAGCAAATCCAAACATGGAAACTTACAAGGTTGAGGTGGTAGATTGATGAAATTTGCAGTTATTCAATTTCCAGGATCAAATTGTGATTTCGATCTCCTCTGGGCTATTCGTGATGTGATGCAAGCTGAAGCCGAATTTGTCTGGCATGAGGAAAAGTCTCTTGCAGGCTTTGATGGTGTGTTGATTCCTGGAGGTTTCAGTTACGGGGATTACTTACGTTGCGGAGCCATTGCTTCTTTTTCGAATGTTATGCCTGAAATTAAACGTTTGGCTGCAGAAGGAAAACCTGTCTTTGGTACCTGCAATGGGTTTCAAATTCTTATCGAAGCAGGACTTTTACCAGGTGCTTTGATTCAAAATGACAGCTTAAAGTTTGTTTCAAAGTGGCAAAACTTAAAAGTAAATAATAATTCAAAATTTACAACTGTCTTTTCTAAAGATGAAGTGATTAGCTTGCCTATTGCACATGGGGAAGGCAAGTATATTGCTGATGAAGAAACCTTGGCAGATTTAAAAAATAACGGACAAATCGTTTTCACTTATGCAAATGGAAACCCCAATGGTTCTGCTTTAGACATTGCTGGGATTTGTAATCAAGAAGGGAATATTTTGGGGATGATGCCCCATCCAGAACGCGCCGTAGAATCCTTACTTGGTGGAAATGATGGTAAAAAAATGTTTGCCAGTATCTTGAAAAATTTTGTAGAAGAAGGAGCGTCACAATGAGCGGTGAAATGAGTCCAGAACAAATCCAAACGTCAAAAATTTATCGTGAATGGGGCTTGACTGATGAAGAATATTCTAAAATTAAAAATGAGATTCTTGGTGGTCGCCTGCCTAACTTTACAGAAACTGGCATGTATGCCGTGATGTGGTCAGAGCATTGTTGTTATAAAAATTCAAAACCTGTCTTGAAAAAATTTCCAACAGAAGGTCCACAAGTACTTATGGGACCAGGTGAAGGTGCTGGAGTCGTTGATATTGGTGATGACTGGGCAGTTGTTTTCAAGGCAGAGTCACACAATCACCCAAGCTATGTCGAACCCTATGAAGGTGCAGCAACAGGATCGGGCGGGATTATTCGTGATATCTTTTCGATGGGAGCGCGACCAGTTGCTCTTTTGGATAGTCTTCGCTTTGGTCAGATTGACAATGCTAAAACACGTCACATTGTTGACCGTGTGACAGCTGGAATAGCAGGATATGGTAACTGTATCGGTATTCCTACAGTAGGTGGAGAAGTAGCTTTTGACGAATCTTATGCGGGAAATCCTTTAGTGAACATGATGTGTGTGGGCTTGATTGAGCATAAGCAAATCCAAAAAGGACAAGCCAAAGGTGTAGGCAACACAATCATGTATGTCGGCGCGAAAACAGGACGTGACGGCATTCATGGTGCTTCGTTTGCCTCTCAGGAGTTTGGTTCAGGTTCTGAAACACAACGTTCTGCCGTTCAAGTGGGCGATCCTTTTATGGAAAAACTTTTGTTAGAGGCTTGTCTTGAAGTGATCCATAATCATTCTGATATCCTTGTCGGTATTCAAGATATGGGGGCTGCTGGATTAGTTTCTTCAACTTCGGAAATGGCTTCGAAAGCTGGCTCAGGTTTGAAACTTAATTTAGACTTAGTACCACAACGTGAAACGAACATGACGCCTTACGAAATGATGCTTTCGGAATCACAAGAACGTATGGTGCTTTGCATTAAAAAAGGACATGAAGATGAAATCGTTGAGCTCTTTAAAAAGTACGAACTTGATGCGGTAAATATCGGTGAAGTCACTGACGATGGGATGTACACATTGTTCCATCAAGGTGAAAAGGTTGCCGAAATTCCAGTAGACTCTTTAGCTGAGGATGCACCGGTTTATTATCGTGAAATGAAAGAACCTGCACGCATTGCTGAATTTGAAAAAGCTGAAAAGTTTATCCCGGAAATCGTAAATGCAACAGAGGTTCTCAAAGATCTCCTTAGACAACCAACAATTGCGAGCAAGCGCAGTATTTATGAAACCTACGATAGTCGAATAATGACAAATACAGTCGTTGCACCAGGATCTGATGCAGCAGTTATTCGCCTCCGTCATTCCAATAAAGCTTTAGCAATGACAACAGACTGTAATGCGCGCTATCTCTATCTTAATCCCGAGATTGGTGGACAAATAGCTGTCGCAGAAGCAGCACGAAATATCATTGCTTCAGGGGGGAGACCTTTAGCAATTACGGACTGTCTTAACTTTGGTAATCCAGAAAAGCCAGAACAATTTTATGAGTTAAGCAAGGCATGTGATGGTATTTCGGAATCTTGCCGTGTGTTATCTACTCCGGTCATCTCAGGTAATGTTTCCCTTTATAACGAAACGAACGGTCAAGCTATTTTACCGACACCAATGATTGGAATGGTTGGCTTGATTGAAGATGTGGCACATATTACGACACAAGATTTTAAAGAAACAGGTGACTTAATTTATCTTATCGGTGATACTGCCGATGATTTCTCCGGTTCTGAAATTCAAAAAATGATGACAGGAGAGATTTCAGGTACGCTGAACTTTGAACTGCAAGCTGAAAAAGAAAATCAGGAACGCGTACTAAAAGCAATCCAAGCGGGTCTCATTCAGTCAGCGCATGATTTATCTGAAGGTGGCTTAGCTGTTGCTCTTGTCGAGTCAGCTTTTGCGAATAATAAAGGAATTTCTGTTCATTTTGATGGCAAAGTATCACAACTTTTCTCTGAAAGTCAAGGTCGCTTTATTCTCTCAGTTCGCCCAGAAGATGAAAAGGATTTTGAAGAAATGATGGTAGGGAAAGCAAGCAAGTTAGGGCATGTTACAGACAAGTCAGAAATTAAAATTTCAGCAAAAGATGGTGAAATTTCCCTATCTACTGAAGAAGCGAAAGCGATTTATGAAGGAGCGATTCCATGCCTTATGAAGTAAAGTCCTTGAACGAAGAATGTGGCGTTTTTGGCATCTGGGGACATCCTGAAGCTGCACAACTGACTTATTTTGGACTTCATGCCTTGCAACACAGAGGACAAGAAGGTGCCGGTATTCTGTCAAATAATGATGGGCAACTTCAGCGGCATCGTGATTTAGGCTTGGTAACAGAAGTTTTTCGTCACGAAAAAGATTTACAAAAATTATTAGGGAAAGCAGCTATGGGCCATGTACGCTACGCCACAGCAGGTTCAGCAGAATTAAACAATATTCAGCCTTTTCATTTTAAATTTCAAGACACACAGCTTGGTTTAGCCCATAACGGTAACTTGACCAATGCCGTATCGCTACGACGTGAGTTAGAAGCACAAGGTGCTATCTTTTCTTCAAGTTCAGACACCGAAATTTTGGCGCATCTGATTCGCCGCAGCCATCATCCTGAATTTATGGGAAAAGTAAAGGAAGCCTTGAATACTGTTAAAGGTGGCTTTGCTTATCTCTTGATGACAGAAGATTCAATGATTGCAGCTCTTGATCCCAATGGCTTCCGTCCTTTATCTATTGGGAAAATGGCGAACGGTGCGCTCGTTGTAGCCAGTGAAACCTGTGCTTTTGATGTTATCGGTGCAGAGTTTGTCCAGGAAGTCAAACCCGGTCAGATTATCCAAATTAATGATCAAGGCTTGCATGTTGAGCAGTTTACAGATAAGACCAATACACAAATTTGTTCAATGGAGTATATTTACTTTGCACGTCCGGACAGTGTTATTGCAGGTGTCAATGTTCATACCGCACGTAAACAATCAGGGCGTATCTTAGCACGTGAGGCACAGATAGATGCAGATATTGTTATTGGTGTGCCAAATTCGTCACTCTCAGCAGCATCCGGATATGCAGAAGAATCTGGATTACCTTACGAAATGGGCTTGATTAAAAATCAATATGTGGCGCGTACATTTATTCAGCCTACGCAAGAATTAAGAGAACAAGGTGTACGGATGAAGCTCTCGGCTGTTTCCAGTGTAGTCGAAGGTAAAAAGGTTATCATGGTGGACGATTCTATAGTACGTGGAACGACAAGCAGACGAATTGTGCGTTTACTTAAAGATGCCGGCGCTGCTGAAGTTCACGTTGTAATTGCGAGCCCACCACTTGCTTATCCATGCTTTTATGGTATCGATATTCAAAAGCGAGAAGAGTTGATTGCAGCGGAACACTCAGTCGATGAAATTTGTCAAATCATTGGAGCAGATAGTCTTACTTTTTTAAGCCAAGAAGGATTAGTTGAGGCTATCGGACATGATAATCTGTGTCTGTCTTACTTTGACGGTATATATCCGACGCCACTTTACGATTACGAAGAAAATTACCTGAAATCTTTAGGAGGAAAAAATGTCTAAAAATGCTTATGCAAAGGCAGGAGTTGATGTTGAAGCGGGTTACCAAGTGGTTGATCGCATAAAAAAACACGCGGAAAAAACGAAAAGGCTGGGAGTTCTTGGAGGACTTGGAGGATTTGGAGCGGCATTTGATCTTTCAAAACTTGATGTTAAGGAACCAGTGCTTATTTCTGGAACAGACGGAGTAGGCACAAAGTTGATGCTGGCTATTGAAGCAGACAAACATGACACGATTGGGATTGATTGTGTGGCCATGTGTGTTAATGATATCGTTGCAGCTGGAGCAGAACCTCTCTACTTTCTTGACTATATCGCTACCGGGAGAAACCATCCGGAAAAGCTCGAAAAAGTAGTCGCAGGTGTTGCCCAAGGATGTTTGCAGTCAGGTGCAGCCCTGATTGGCGGTGAAACAGCAGAAATGCCAGATATGTATGATACAGATGATTATGACCTTGCAGGTTTTGCTGTCGGTATTGCCGAAAAGTCAGCCTTAATTGATGGCTGCAAGAATGTTGAGGCAGGTGATATCTTATTAGGGCTTCCTTCCTCCGGTATTCATTCGAATGGATACTCGCTCGTCCGGAAAATCTTTAAAGATTTTGATAAACAAGAAATTCTTCCTGAGCTGGAACGCCCCCTTGGAGAAGAGTTACTTGAACCCACTCATATCTACGTCCAAGAGCTGTTGCCACTTATAAAGGACAATATGATTAAGGGGATATCACATATTACAGGAGGTGGTTTTTATGAAAATCTTCCGCGAATGTTTAGTGATCAATTAACAGCTGAAATTATAGAAGACAGCTGGGAGATTTTGCCTATTTTCAAAGCTTTGGAGAAATACGGTCAAGTTCCTCATGACGAAATGTTCCAAATTTTCAATATGGGAATTGGTATGGTCCTTGCGGTGGCCCCAGAAAAGGCTGAGGAAGTGAAGCAAAGAGTAAAATGCTACGAAATCGGAAAAATTACTCCACGTGTGAAACAAGCGGTAATTATAAAATGAGGATTGCCGTTTTTGCCTCAGGATCAGGATCCAACTTTGAAGCTCTTGCTCAAGCTTTTCCCGCTGAAGTTCAGCTCTTATTCTCGGATAAGATTAAGGCTTATGCTCTACAAAGAGCACAGCAGCTCAAGATAGCTGCTGTCAGCTTTACCTTAAAATCTTTTGCTGATAAGCAAAGTTATGAAGAAGCCTTAGTTGCTTTGCTCCGTGAACATCAGATTGATTTGATTTGTCTTGCAGGTTATATGAAAATTGTTGGTCCTACTCTTTTGCAAGCTTATGAAGGCCGGATCATTAATATCCATCCATCTTATCTGCCAGCTTTTGCGGGTTCAGCTCATGCTTTAGAGGAATCCTGGCAAGCTCAAGAAGGCTTGGGAATCACAGTGCATTGGGTGGATTCTGGAGTCGATACAGGAGAAATTTTAGCCCAGCAGCAGCTTGATTATTACCCAGAACTCGCCGAATATGAAAAAAAGCTCCATCAAACAGAGCATGAATTGTATATAAAAGTAGTAGAAGAGCTTATCAAAAAATAGTAAGAGCTATTATAAACTTAAAAATAGAAAAGGAATAAAAATGACTAAACGTGCGCTTATCAGTGTTTCGGATAAAAATGGAATTGTTGAATTGGCGGAGTCTTTAAGTAAACTCGGTTTTGAAATTATCTCAACTGGCGGAACTAAAAAAGCTTTGGATGAAGCAGGAATTGCAACCTTAGCGATTGAAGAAGTGACGCAGTTTCCGGAAATGATGGATGGACGTGTGAAAACATTACATCCAATGATTCATGGTGGACTTTTGGCACGACGTGATTTGGACAGCCATCTAGCTGCCTTAGAAGAGCACAATATTACACCCATTGACTTGGTTGTTGTCAATCTTTATCCTTTCAAAGAGACACTCTTGTTAGGAGCTGATCATCAAACAATTGTCGAGAATATTGATATTGGTGGTCCTTCAATGTTACGTTCTGCAGCAAAAAATCATGCAGACGTTACTGTTCTTGTTGATCCCACAGACTATGCTGCAGTGCTCCAAGAATTCGAAAAAGCTGGGGAAACCAGCTTAGAGCTTCGTCAACGTTTGGCTGCCAAAGTTTTTCGACATACTGCTGCTTATGATGCACTCATTGCACAATATTTAACAGAAAAGTTTTCTGAACATGAGGAAAAACCTGAAAAGTTGACACTGACCTATGATTTAAAACAAGGGATGCGTTATGGTGAAAATCCACAACAAGATGCAGATTTTTATGAAAATGCCCTTCCAACTGCTTATTCGATTGGGCAAAGTGTGCAATTGCACGGTAAAGAATTATCTTACAACAATGTGCGTGATGCAGATGCAGCCTTGCAAATTGCGCGTGATTTTACGGAGCAACCAACTGTTGTGGCGCTTAAGCACATGAATCCTTGCGGCATTGGTCAAGGGGAGACGATTGGGCAAGCTTGGGATTATGCTTATGAAGCAGACCCTGTTTCAATCTTCGGAGGTATTGTCGTTTTAAATCGCCCAGTTGACCAAAAAACAGCTGAGAAAATGAGCAAAATCTTTTTAGAAATCATTATTGCACCAGCATTTTCTGATGAAGCTCTGGCAATTTTAACGAAAAAGAAAAATATCCGTTTGCTTACGCTTGATTTTGAACAAATTGGTGCATCAGAAAAAGAAGCGATGATTACAGGTGTACTTGGAGGTGTCTTAGTACAGGAGCAAGATGTTGTTGCAGAACAAGAAGAAAGTTGGACAGTAGCAACGCAAGCTCAACCAGATACAAAACAATGGGAAGCGCTGAAATTTGCATGGAAAGCGGTCAAATATGTGAAGTCTAACGGTATTATTGTCACAAATGAACATCAAACACTTGGGGTTGGACCTGGTCAAACAAACCGTGTAGCTTCAGTGAAAATAGCAATTGAAGCAGCACAGGAAAAAAATCTAGATAATGCTGTGCTTGCCTCCGATGCTTTCTTCCCCTTTGCAGATAATATTGATGAGATTGCCAAATCTGGCATCAAAGCGATTGTCCAACCAGGTGGTTCCGTTCGTGATCAAGAAGTCATTGAAGCCTGTGACAAGTATGGCATCACGATGATCTTTACAGGTGTGAGACATTTCCGTCATTGATAAAAGAAGTTCTGCTAGTAAGTAGGACTTTTTTTGCTGAAAAGATGAAGATTTTGTACAAGAATTTTAGAATAACTTATCCCTCATTTTATTTTAATATTACTGTTCGATATATTACAATATAATTATATTAGTATTACTCTGAAACAACAAAATACTTGACGAGGAATTGTGATGGACTATAATCTATCAGCACAGCACAGCACAGCACAGCACAGCACAGCACAGCACAGGCGGTAATTTTCTGTTCTTTTTCGCATACATCAAAACGTCCTGTAAAAATAGGCGTTTTTTCCGTATCCGCTCGTTCTTTAATAAAAAGCAAGTAAAGCGAGGTGAGGAGAAATGAGACAAAGAAAAAGAAAGTTGATAACCATAGCTATATTGGCTCTAGCTCTACTTATTGGTGGTACCTTTGCTTATACTGCTTTTAACCAACAGGCGCTCAATGACCGTGCTAATGCTTTCAGAAGCCACGCTCCTGGCCGTATTCATGATTATTACAATAGAGATACAGGCAACAAGGACATCTTTGCCGAAAACTACGGACATGATGCCGAGGGAGAGGAGCCTATTATGGTACGTATTCGTCTGTCGGAGTACATGGCTATTCAAAGACTTGGCGAAGATGTTTTCATCCCTGTGGTTGAACATTCAGAACGTGATGATACGCGGACATGGACACCTTACAGATCAGCACAAAATGATATCAATGTACGTACAGGAGACTCGCTAGCCTTCAATGACTATATCAACCTCACTTTTGGCTGGCAGCGTGCAGGGCAAGAAGCACCTTGGTATATGCCCACCTTTAACCATGAACTTGAGAGTTTGAAAACAGCAGCCGCAGGCCATGCCCGTGACTATATCCAAGGGGATGGTGCCAAGGATGGCGAAACAGATGGCACCACACATCCAGGAGATGGAACAGATGCTTACTGGACTGAAACTGGTCCAAATAGCTCCTATACGAACACAGGGACTGGGCCGGGCGCAGCCATTATGCAAGAGACAAAACAACACCTCCGACAAGAGCGTCCACCAATGACCATTCAGCAATGGGAACAATTAAACCCTAACCAAAGATTCGGCAACTTCTGGGTGCTGGACCACAATACAGGATGGGCTTATTGGGCAGAATTGTTGGAACAAGACGAGGCAACCTCTTACCTGCTTGACGCAGCTGTAGTAAGAGATGAAGTAGTCAGAAGAAGTTTTGTCAATGGTTCCTACTATTATGCCATCCATGTGGATAGTCAAGTCATCTCGCCTCTAACCATTGACAGGTTTTTAGAAGATGATGACCAAGGGCACCACGATACACGCTTAGCGGACTTTCTGGAAGTTGTCGCAGGCGATGGCAACCCACGCTGGAATAGAGATTCACCACCTAGCGCATTCAACTTTGCAATCATGAGACCGGGACGTATCTTTACTATGGCGGGTCAGCAGTACCGTTATTTGGAAGATATGGGTAGTGGCAACCATATGATTATTCGTAACGAGCCTATCCGTGAGCGTTCTTTCGCTCAACAAGAAGGCGAATTAACGACTTGGTATGGGGCTCTTGCACCAGAGGTTCGAGATATTGTGGCTCCTGTAGCTTCTAGCTTTATGACAGGAAATGTCATCGATGGTTCTGTTAATTTTACAGGAGGTACACGCTGGTTGCCTTCTAATCTTGTGGCCTTGAGCAACCAAGATGTTCATCAAGATATAACACGAGTTGTGCCAGATGGCGTCAAGCGTGCCGTTGCCCTATCGCTTGTTGATGTGACACGCTTGTCAGGACCTGACTTAGCTTTCCCAGACCATGCTGGTCGTGTAGGTTTTAATAACAGGTGGTGGTGGCTACGTACCCCTGGTGCTCCCGGCAATGCTTGGCTCGTGAACTCTGGCATTTATGTTGGTCAGTTGCGTGGCAATGGTGGCGTAAACCTTAGCACAGCCTACGGGGGAGTCCGCCCTGTCCTTATCATCCATCAATAAACTATCATGCACAAAAACTCGAGAATTACATTTTCTCGAGTTTTTACATGTACTAACTTCTTTTAGGAAATCCCACAACCTCATCTCAATGCTTCTGCCGTCTCGAAAATTCAGTAAAGCGAAACTTATCTACCTGATGTCGGCTTTCCGTATACTGGAAAACATTATTATTGGCGAGATAAACATGACTGCGCACACTGACGACATGGCGGTCCTTAGGGTTCAAATCCAAATAAGTTTTATCTTCATCATTGACAAAATCAATTGTGATTTCTTTTTGAGCATATGAAATATCAAGATGAACATGATCTTCAAGGTAAGCATATAGAGAAGCCTTTACTTTTTCTCTGGTCATATCAGGTGCTGCAGAAGCTAAAATATAGTCGCGGTCTAGGATAACGAACTGCTCATCAATATTTCGTCGGCGGAGGATATGAAAAGCTTGAGAGCCTTCTTCAAAAAAAGAAAGTTCTGAGAGGTCTTTATCTACAGTTATTTTTTCAAAAATTAATATTTCAGTGGTTGAGCTGAAGTTTAAAGAATCTTTGAGCTCTTTGAAAGAAGTTAACCCTGAAATGGGGAACATCAATCTCTCTCTTGGAATAACAATGGAGCCAAAGCCGTGACGGCGTTGAATAATCCCGTTTTCTTCCAAGATTTTGAGCGCTTGTCGTACCGTTGCACGGCTTGTTTGATAGAGCACTGTAAGCTGGTTTTCACTGGGCAAGAGCTCATTTTCGGGATATCTTCCTTCATGAATTTTTTTCTCCAAATCCCGAAGAATAATTTCGTACTTTTTCATAACCTAAGTGTAACAAAAAAGCACTTTAAGTTAAAGTAAAAATATAACCGCTTGCAAAACCGCTTTCATTTTGCTATTATAAACTTGTACGTACAAGTTGCAGTTTATTTTTATTAAAGGAGAATAAAAATGTTTGGTTTTGGAAAGAAAAAAAGTGTAAGTGAGGACAAGAACCTTTATACACCTTTAGCGGGTACAGTTATTGATTTGGAAAAGGTTTCCGACCCTGTATTTGCCAAAAAAGTTATGGGAGATGGTTATGCTATTGAACCCACAAGTAATGACATTGTTAGTCCAGTAGCAGGAGAAGTCAGTCTAGTACAAGGACATGCTATCGGCTTCACGCGCGCAGATGGTTTAGAAGTGTTGCTTCATCTAGGAATTGATACAGTAAGTTTAAATGGACAACCTTTTCAGATTAAGGTTAAGGTGGGTGATATAGTCGACGGTGGCGATGCTCTGGGACAGGTCAATTGGAAAGAAGTGGAAGCAGCGGGTTTACCACTTACGAGTATGGTTTTAATTACAAATACAAATGAAAAGCTCGATAGTCTTACCGTTAAAAAAGGAATTGCTCAAGCAGGCGATCTGTTGGGCCAAGCAACTGCAAAATAAAAAGGAGAAATCATGGCAGATTACAAAAAATTAGCAACAGAAATTATTGCTGCTGTTGGTGGTGAGGAAAATATCACAAAGGTGATTCACTGTATCACACGCTTACGTTTCTATTTAGTCGACAAAGAAAAAGCAGACGATAAAAAACTTGAAGCAATGGATGGTGTAGCGGGGGTTGTCTACAATGCAAATTTGGGGCAGTACCAAGTCGTTATCGGTCAAGCTGTTGAGGATGTCTATGACGAAATTGTGGCCCAGCTGGGCAGTCGTGTCGTGGATGGTGAAAGTAGTGAAGAAGTCGAGGAAACAAAAGTTTCTAAAAATCCAATCATTCGTGCTTTTCAAGTTGTAGTTGGAACAATTACGGGGTCAATGATGCCGATTATTGGTTTATTAGCTGCTGGTGGTATGATTAATGGGATTCTTAACATGTTTGTTAAAGGAAACCATATTTTTGAACTTATTAGTCCGACAGATCCAACCTATATTATTATTTCAACAATGGCGATGGCACCATTCTACTTTCTTCCTGTCTTGGTCGGCTATGCTGCTGCTAAACAGTTAGGTTCAGACCCATTTGTCGTGGCTGCAGTTGGTGGATTTATGATTCACCCTGCTTTACAAGGCTTAGTTGCAGGACCTAATGTTATTGAGAAAGGAGAGATTGTAGCTGGAAAAGCACCAGTCGTCATGGAATTATTTGGCGTAACTTTTAATACAAGTTATTTTAATATTCCTGTTAGCTTGCCAAATTATGCTTATACTATTTTCCCGATTATTGTAGCAGCTTGGATGGCTAAACCAATCGGTGCTTGGCTTAAGAAACACATGCCTTTAGCGCTTCGTTCGATTTTTGTACCGATGATTACTTTCTTTGTTGTGGCTTCATTAGTACTCTTGTTGGTAGGACCCGTAATTAGTATTGTTTCCTCTGCGCTTGCTTCAGTCATTACAGGCTTGATTAATCTTAATCTCACAATAGCAGGAGCAATTATTGGTGGACTTTACCAAGTTCTAGTTATCTTTGGTCTCCATTGGTTGGTTATTCCTATCTTGACGCAACAAATCGTAACAACAGGAGAATCAAACATTAATATGATTGTTTCCTTTACAATGTTGGCACAAGGTGCTGGTGCTCTAGCTGTCTTTCTCAAAACACGCCAACAAAGTCTCAAAGGGTTAGCTTTACCAGCAGCGATTTCGGCTTTTTGTGGGGTAACTGAGCCAGCCATGTATGGGATTAACTTGAAATATATTCGTGTTTTCATTATGAGTTCGATTGGTGCAGCTGCAGGCGCTGCGGTTGCTGGCTTATTTGATCTGCATATGTACGGCTTCTCAGGCTCACTTATTGGTTTCCCTAACTTTGCTGCAACGACAAATCCTTTGACTCATGCTGCAGGTAACCCTAACAACTTTATCTACTTTTGGATTGCGACAGCTGTTTGTATTGTTGTATCCATGACTTTGGTTTGGTTCTTTGGCTTTAAAGATTCAGATACAATGGGAACAGGACTTGAAAAGAAAAACGTCTTTAAATCAGCCGTAAATAAATAAGAAACAAAAGGAAAAAACTATGACATTGAGTGAAAAAGTCATCTATCAAATTTACCCTAAATCATTTTTAGACACTACAGGAAATGGTATTGGTGATCTCAGAGGAGTAACGGAAAAATTACCTTATTTGGCGGAATTAGGAATCGATATGATTTGGCTTAATCCTTTTTATCCCAGCCCGCAAAGAGATAATGGTTATGATATTTCTGACTATACTAATATAGATCCAGTATTTGGTGATTTTAAAGATTTTGACCAAATGGTGGCACGTGGTAAAGAGTTAGGTATTGAATTTATGTTGGATATGGTTTTGAATCATGTTTCAACAGAACATGAATGGTTTAAAAAAGCACTTGCCGGTGATAAATATTACCAAGATTTCTTCATTCTTAGAGATGAACCTACGGATTGGGTGTCGAAATTTGGTGGCAATGCTTGGGCGCCATTTGGCGATACTGGTAAATATTATCTTCATCTTTATGATATTTCTCAAGCCGACTTAAATTGGCGTAATCCCAATGTTCGCAAAGAACTGTTTGAAGTTGTCAATTTTTGGCGTGGTAAAGGTATATCAGGCTTTCGCTTTGACGTGATTAACGTTATTGGAAAAGACGAAATACTTAAAAACAATCCAGAATTTGATGGGAAATTTGAGTATACTGATAAACCAATCACGCATGAATATTTGAAAATGCTCAATGCTGCTACTTTTGGCCAAGATGAACATGCCATAACTGTGGGAGAAATGAGCTCAACGTCCATCGAAAACAGTATTCTCTATACACAACCGGAGCGAAGAGAACTCAGTATGGTTTTTAATTTCCATCATCTAAAAACAGATTACAAAGATGGTGATAAATGGACCAAAGTTCCCTTTGATTTTCAAGCGCTCAAAGAGCTTTTCCATGAATGGGGCGAAAAAATGTCACAAGGTGGCGGCTGGAATGCTACTTTTTGGAATAATCATGATCAACCTCGAGCACTCAATCGTTTTGTGGATGTGAAAAATTTCCGTATAAAAGGAGCAACGATGCTAGCTGCTGCGATTCACCTCAGCCGTGGCACACCTTTTATTTATATGGGTGAAGAAATTGGTATGATTGACCCTGATTATGATTCTGTTGCCGATTACCAAGACTTAGAAGCTTTGAATGCTTACGAAAGACTTTTGAAACAAGGAAAAACAGAATCCGAAGCGTTTGAAATAATCAGCAGTAAATCACGTGACAATTCAAGAACACCGATGCAATGGGACGATAGCGCAAATGCGGGCTTTAGCAAAGGAGAGCCATGGCTGAAGTTGGGCAAACATACCGACATTAATCTGAAAAGAGATAAAAACGGAGAAATCTATAATTTCTATAAAGAAATGATTCGTTTACGAAAAACGGAAAAAATTATTTCTGAGGGAGATTATAAAGCTGCACTTAAAGATTCAGAGCACATTTATGCTTTTGTACGTGAATATAAAGGCCAACTTTTACTTGTACTGAATAACTTTGCCAATCACAGCGTGAACTTTACTTTGCCACAGGGTTTTGAAGATGCAGAAGTCTTCGTTAATAACTATGATTCATATAAGTCTGAAACACTGGCACCTTATCAGTCGGTTGCTTTATTAGCCAGATAGTGACCGTTATAAAAGTCTCTTTTGTTGAAAAAATACGATGAAATCGTTAAACTAGAGCTATCATAAATTTTTAGAAAGAGATGAAAATGACTGTATTACTTTTTGACATAGACAACACACTTCTTGATTTTGATAAGGCAGAGTACATGGCTTTAGGCAAAATCTTTGAGCAATACCATATTGAAGATACAAAAGAAAACAGAGCCATCTACTCACGTGAAAATAAAGCACTTTGGCGAAGTCATGAAGCAGGAGAAATCAGTCGTGAAGAGCTTCTTTCTACACGTTTTGCTAATGCTTTTAGAGCTTTGGGAGTTAAAGAAACTTACGATGCTTCGGCTGTTGATGCAGCTTACCAACTTCACTTGGCTCAAGGTCATGAATTGATGGACCACGCTATGGAACTTTTGGATTGCCTGGCGCAAGAAGCAACAGAAATGTACATTGTTAGTAATGGTACATCAAAAGTTTCTCGTCCACGAATTTTAGAGTCTGGCATTGCCGGATATTTCAAAGAAATATTTATCAGTGAAGAAATTGGAAAACACAAGCCATCAAAAGAATTCTTTGATTATGTATTTGAACATATCGATCATGCTGCGGATAAAGATTTTGCGATTGTTGGTGATACCTTAGCTACGGATATCCTAGGCGGAAAAAATGCAGGTATTAAAACAATTTGGTATAATCCTAAACACTTAGAGGCGCAAAAAGATTTAACACCAGATTGTGTTATCGAAGATTTATTAGAAATACCTTCTCTACCTGTCCTCGCTTGATAATTCCGAACAATGGAATAAGAATATATTTAGAAAAGCCCCCTGGGGCTTTTTCTTTTTCTCTAAATATCTTAAGATAGAAGTGAGAAGAAAGTGAGGAAATATGAGGGTTTTAGTTGTTGGCTCAGGTGGGCGTGAACATGCACTTGCACGAAAATTTGCAAAAAGTGAAAAAGTAGAGAAAGTTTTTATTTGCCCAGGAAATGTGGGTATGGCGGAGGAAAAGCTGGAAAGTGTAGCTATTTCCGAACTTGAAAATCATCTATTGGTAGACTTTGCGAAGAAGAAAAAAGTAGACTTGACTTTTGTTGGTCCAGAAACAGCATTGATGAACGGCATTGTGGATGCTTTCTTAGACGAAGGGTTGCTTATATTTGGACCGAGAGCTGAAGCTGCTCAAATCGAAGGCAGTAAAACTTTTGCTAAGTCAATAATGAAAAAATACGGCGTACCCACAGCAGACTACGAGAGTTTTACGGATCTCGGAAAGGCTCTAAATTACGTTGAGACAAAAGGTGCACCTATTGTTATCAAGGCAGATGGCTTAGCTGCAGGAAAAGGCGTCACAGTTGCCATGGATTTAGAAGCAGCAAAAGCTGCTTTAGAAGATATTTTCCAGACAAAAGCAGCAAAAGTTGTGGTAGAAGAATACCTTGATGGCGAAGAGTTTTCACTTTTTAGCTTAGTACATGATGGAAAGATATACCCGTTACCTATTGCGCAAGATCACAAACGTGCCTTTGATGGCGATCGAGGGCCAAATACAGGGGGGATGGGTGCTTATGCACCTGTACCTCATATTTCAGATGCTGTAGTACAAGAAGCCATAGAAAAAATTGTTCAGCCAACTGTGGCTGGGTTAGAGGCGGAGAATAAGCCTTTTACTGGTATTCTTTATGCCGGATTAATATTGACATCCGAAGGTGTCAAAACGATTGAATTTAATGCTCGCTTTGGTGACCCAGAAACGCAAGTGGTTCTAGAAACTATTACAAGTGATTTTTTTGAAAATATATTGGATATCTTACAAGGACGAGAGCCAAACTTGATCTGTAATACCGAAGAAGTTACCTTAGGAGTAGTTGTAGCAAATCAGGGCTATCCCGATGCTTCAACAAAGAGTGTTGTTCTACCAGACCTACAGGATTTGAACTGTTATTATGCTGGTGTTATAAGAAAAGATGGTCAGCTCCTTTCAAAAGGGGGACGCATATACATGGTTACCGAAACCGGCAAAGAGATAAAAAGTATTCAAAAATCACTTTACGAGAAATTAGATAAGTTAGACAATACAGGGATGTTTTATCGTAAAGACATTGGAAATAAAGGAGTATAAAAATGGCAGATGTTGCAGTAATTATGGGATCACTTTCAGATTGGGAGACAATGAAACAAGCGACTCAAATTTTGGAGGAGTTCGGTATCGATTTTGATAAAAAGGTCATTTCCGCTCACCGGACACCAGAAATTATGATGAATTTTGCGAAAAATGCGGAGCAACAAGGCTATAAGCTCATAATTGCTGGCGCAGGAGGTGCGGCACATTTACCTGGAATGGTTGCTGCAATGACACTTCTTCCTGTTATTGGTGTGCCTATTCAGTCACGTGCCTTATCTGGCTTAGATAGCCTTTACTCCATCGTCCAGATGCCAGGTGGAGTTCCTGTTGCTAGTATGGCTATAGGCACTTCAGGAGCCAAAAATGCAGCTCTCTATGCTATTCAGATTTTGGCACTTGCTGATAAAAGCTTAGTAGAAAAATTGAAAAAATATAGAAAAGAAGCAGCCGATATATCAGTCTCTTCAACTAAAGAATTGTTGTAAACTTTTAATTTAAAAACGAGCGTAATATTTGTAAAAATATTTTGATTTTAGTAAACAAAAATCCGGATAATATGCGGATTTATTTTTAAACTATCCGAAAAGAATAGGGAGAACAAAGAAAAATGGCCTATAATAAGAATATGCAACATAAGAAAAAAACAATTGGAATTATTGGTGGTGGGCAGTTGGGCCAAATGATGGCTATTTCTGCACAATATATGGGCCATAAAGTGATTACACTCGATCCAAATCCGAACTGTTCCGCAGCAAAGTGTTCGGATGAGTTGATTATTGCGGAATATGATGATGTTGATGCGCTTCTTAAGCTAGCTTATGCTTGTGATCTGATAACCTATGAGTTTGAAAATGTATCGGCTAGCGCTTTACATCAGCTTGATGCCTGTGTCGCTATTCCGCAAGGCATTCGATTATTAGAAATCACGCAAAATCGTCGGTTAGAAAAAGAGTTTTTAGAACAATGTGGCGTGAAAATAGCCCCGTGGAAACTCGTAGAAAATGCTCAAAATCTTCCAGAGCAAGTAACAAAAAAACAAGTATTAAAAACAACAATGGGTGGCTATGATGGACACGGTCAAGTTGTTTTGAAATCTGATGAGGATTTGAAAGAGGCCATGAAGTTAGCAGAGAGTGCAGAATGTGTACTGGAGGAATTTGTTGATTTTGATTGTGAGATTTCTTTAATTATTAGTGGGAATGGTAAGGATTTTGTGACCTTCCCCCTTTGTCAAAATGAACATATTAATAATATTCTACACCGTACCATTGCTCCTGCTCCCGTACCTCTTGAGGTCAGCGAAAAGGCTAAAGGTTTGGCGCTGGCGATAGCTAAAGAGCTCCAACTTTCAGGGACACTTTGTGTAGAAATGTTTCTGACAGCAGCGGGCGAGATTTATGTAAATGAACTTGCCCCACGTCCCCATAACTCGGGACACTATACAATAGAGGCTTGTGATTTTTCACAATTTGACTTACATATCAAGGGAATTCTCGGCGAGGAATTGCCGCAACCTCGCCTATTGAAAAAAGCCATTATGCTCAATATTCTGGGACAAGATGTTCCTCAAATGGAGCAATTAGCTCATAAAAGGCCTGAATGGCATATCCATGATTATGGAAAGTTGGAAGCGAAGGTCGATAGAAAAATGGGGCATGTGACGATACTGACAGATGATTTTACAGAAAGTCTGAAAGAAATATCCCGTTTAAAAATATGGGAATGATTTACAGGAAGGAAGAAGAGGATGCACACAATCAGGCTGTCGATGGAAAGTCGAAAAACAATTTTTCGAATCGAAACGCTGAGTGAAGAAATAAATCCTGAATGGACACTTATTTTTCGCAGGATATTCAAAGATAGACTGGTAAGTTATTTAGAAGAGCAAGAGAAAACGAAGCTTGGTCTCTTGTTTCAAGGAGAGACAACTTTCTGGCTACAACATTCCGCTATGCAGGCAACTTTATTTGTACCGCTGGCTTCACATGACTTTATCAGTTAGCGTATACATTACAGATGGCTTATATCTTTTATTTACGGACAGAGGAAATTTGTCAGTTTAGTCTGCTCTTCACTTCAGCTGCAGCACGAGTTTTAAACTTTTGGGAACAAGGGATAATACGTTCAAACTTAAATGGAGTGATGGGAAAGAATCTATGTATCGAGGCAGCCAGTCACTTAGAAGAAATCTTTAGCAATGTTACGCGACACACTGACTTAAGAAACCAGGCCTCTAGGGTTGTTGCTCTTTTAGAAAAAACGAAAAGTATCCCTATATCTGAAGACCAGGAGCTTTTTCAAAAAGGAATCGATACAATATCTTCTTATAAAAAAGCAGAAGTACTCAACGAACTTCTTAAAAAGATAAAGCAAGAACAAGTGGCAGGAAGCTTAACAGAACTGTACTTTTGCCAGCTCCTCTTAAATTATTTTAAAATATAGAAAATGTGTCTCTGAAGAGAGGCATTTTTTTAATGCAAGTTGTTTGAAAATTATGTAAGACATGATATAATGAAGATAAGATTTACAAGTGTAAACACTAACTCAAGGAAAATAATTATGACAAAACTAAATTCGGAATTTGCACTGGGAGGGATACACCATGTTACGGCGATTACTTCAAGTGCCCAAAAGACCTATGATTTTTTTACAAATATTTTAGGACTGCGACTGGCAAAACTTACCGTTAATCAGGATGACTACGACACCTATCACCTTTATTTTACGGATGAAGAGGGAAATCCTGGTACGGATATGACATTTTTTGATTTCCCTGGAATAGGTGCCGGTAGCCACGGTATCAATAGCATTGACCGTATTTCTTTTCGTGTTGCTCAAGATATATCTTTAGAATACTGGCATCAAAGATTTGAAGCGGCAGCTGTGCCACATGGTTTGGTGGCAGAACGCTTTGGTAAAAAATATCTTGAGTTTGAGGATTTTGATGGTCAGCGGTACCAATTGATTTCCGACGAAAAAAATCAAGGTGTCCTTGCTCCAGGTAAACCTTGGCAACTTTCAAATGTAGAAGTTGAGCATGCTATTGTAGGCTTAGGACCTGTTTTCATTAAGCTCGCAGAAGTAAATATTATTCATCAATTGCTCGCAGAAGTTTTTGGATTTCGCAAGAGTGCTACTGAAAATAATTTCACTCTTTTTGAGGTAGCGAAGGGGGGCAATGGTGCTTCTATTATCATTGATCAGGATAAAGAAGCACAGAGAGCATATCAAGGCTATGGCACGGTTCATCATGTCGCTTTTCGTACAGCTAATCCTGATACCCTTAGATATTGGATTGAGCGTGTCAAATCTTATATGATGCCTCACTCGGGATTAGTAGAACGTTTTTATTTTTCCAGTGAATATGTAAATGTTGCACCCGGTGTGCTTTTCGAAATCGCTACAGATACTCCGGGTATTGCTGCCTTAGATATGGTACAATCCGGGCAAGCCAAGGTTGATAGTTACGAAGAAGCGCTCGTAACCTCAGGCTTTTGGATAGATGAGACTTCAGACGAGGCAGGTCTCTCACTAAGTTTGCCTCCGCATCTCTTTCCAGGAGCAGAAGCGGAAAAGGCACGAACTGCAGCTGCTTTACGACGTTTGGATACGTCAGATGCATTTCGAGATAGAAAATTAGAACCACTGTGGACTATGGAAAAAATTAAAGAACGTCGTATAGGGAGAAAGAATGAAAGTATTTAAACCAGAAGATATGAGCAGTACTGATGCTTACAAATTAATTTCAGGACTCGTTATTCCAAGACCGATTGCATGGTTGACAACCCAAAATTCTACAGGGCTTGTCAACGCAGCGCCCTTTAGTTTTTTTAACGTCGTATCAAAAGATCCAGTCATTGTATCCATTGCTATGACAGAGATGAAAGATTCTGTTAGAAACCTTTTGGAAACAAAGGAAGGTGTCATCCATCTGGTCAATATGGATAATGTTGAAGCCATGAATCAAACATCAGCACCTCTCACTGCTACAGAAAGTGAAATTGAAAAATTCGACATTAAAATTACAGCATCAGAAGAAGTAAAAGTACCTGCTATAGAAAATGCTAAAGCCCGTTTAGAGGTTGTGCTCCATCAGCATATTCCAGTAGGAAAAACAAGCCAATTAATGCTCTTAGAAGTAAAAAATATTCTTATGGATGATTCTGTCATTGATGAGGAAAGACTCTATATTAAAGCGAAAGAACTTGATCCCATTGCGCGCTTGTCAGGGAGAGCCTATACAAGCTTAGGTCATACATTTGAAATTACACGACCAACAAAGTAAGTGCTTCTAATTAAAGTAGAAACTAAATTTTTCTTTAATTTTCCAACCATATTATTATCTTTTTCTCTCTTTTTAATTTAAAATATAATTATACAGGAATTAAATTGATAATTTTAGAAAAGGGAGGCTTTTTATGAGAGAAAAATACAAAAACATTTTGGTAGCTGTTGATGGTTCAGAACAATCTGACAAAGCAGTACGTGAAGCTGTAAAAATTGCAGCACGCAATGAAACATCGCTATTTGTTTTGAATGTCAAAGACGATGTGCGACTTTATGGTTCAGCTTATGGTGTACCACTTATCTTGGAAAATTTAGAAGAGCAATCACGGGCAATCATTGAAAGAGCTTCTGAAATTATCAAGAAACAGGTAGAGTTTAAGGCATATCGAGTGGAAGGTTCCCCAAAAAAAGAAATCGTAGATTTTGCTCAAGCAAATGATATTGATTTAATCGTTATTGGTGTTACTGGTAAAGGCGCCTTTGACCGTTTATTAGTTGGTTCTACAACAGCATATGTTATTGATCATGCGCGTTGTAACGTTATGGTTGTCAAATAAGCAAAAAAGCTTTCCTCAGGAGAGCTTTTTTGCTTATAAAATTTTTTTCTGAATTCTGAGTCGTTTTCCTTAAAAAAAAGGGCGAAGCATTATATAATAGTTTTTACAGGAAAAATAAGTAAAAGGATTTTATAATGAAAAGAGTTGTATTTGGCCTGGTTGCAATTATAGTTTTAATAGTTGGAAATTCTGTATGGCACAATTCAGAGCATGGTGGCAAGAATTTATTCGTGAAAATTCAAGAAGATGAAAAAATTGAAATGAAAAAATCGGATAATGGTCACGTTACAAAATATAAATATTCCGTCATTGGATTTGATGAAAAAGGAAAATCGCAAGAAATAAAGCTTACGGCACAATATAGTTTAAAACATTATGACTATTTGAAAGTCGTAACCAATAAGAAAAAAGGCGTTTTGAGTTGGAAAGAAGTTAAAAAGCAAGAAATTCCTAAAAACCCCCTGTTCGAACTTGAAAAAGCTTAAGTTAACTTGCATTAATTCTTTGATAAAATAAAATTATTTAACACTTGCGATAACGCTTTCTTGATGTTATAATAGCAGTGTAAAAAATAATAAACTCTATCCCTCAGCAATAAGGTTGGGGGATTATTTTGTGCCAAATTTAACGATTCAGACAAAAGAAAAACCGCTCTGTTGAGCGATTTTTTATTTCTATTTTATTTGTTTTACCTAGGAATTATTCCCATTCAACAGTTGCAGGTGGTTTAGAGGTAATATCGTAGACGACGCGGTTGATATGATCCACTTCATTAACGATACGTACTGAAATTTTTTGTAAAACATCCCATGGAAGTTTGGCGAACTCTGCTGTCATACCATCGATAGAAGTGATGGCACGGATAGCGAGTGTATAGTCATAAGTACGAATATCGCCCATTACACCGACTGAACGAACGCCAGTATTAACAGTGAAATATTGCCATACATCACGGTCTAATCCAGCAGCAGCGATTTCTTCACGAAGAATAGCATCTGAATCACGGACGACCGCGATTTTCTCAGGTGTCAAGTCACCCATAACACGAATGGCAAGACCAGGTCCTGGGAATGGTTGACGCCATACAATCTCATCAGGCATACCAAGTTCTGTACCAAGGGCACGAACTTCGTCTTTGAAGAGAGTATTTAAAGGTTCAATCAATTCGAACTGCATATCTTCTGGCAAGCCGCCAACATTGTGATGTGATTTGATTGTTTGAGCAGTATCTGTTCCTGACTCGATGACATCTGTATAAAGGGTACCTTGAGCGAGGAATTTAACATCTTTAAGTTTAGAAGCTTCATCATCAAAGACGTAAACAAATTCGTTACCGATGATTTTACGTTTTTTCTCTGGATCAGACACACCAGCTAACTTATTCATGAAACGTTCTTCAGCATTAACACGGATAATATTTAAGCCGAATTTGTCTCCCAACATGTTCATCACTTGATCACCCTCGCCTTTACGAAGGAAACCATGGTCCACAAAGATTGAAGTCAATTGGTCACCGATAGCACGTTGTAAGAGCACACCAACTACAGATGAGTCTACACCACCAGAGAGACCAAGCAAGACTTTTTTGTCTCCCACTTGTTCACGGATTTTTTCAATTTGCATGTCAATGAAGCTCTCCATTGACCAATCACCTTTAGCGCCACAAATATTTAAAGCAAAGTTGCGAAGCATATCTGTTCCGTATACAGAGTGACGTACTTCAGGGTGGAATTGAATACCGTAAATGTTACGTTCTGTGTTTTCAACCGCTGCAAATGGGCTATTTGGAGAAGTAGCAACCACATGGAAGCCTTCAGGGATTTCAACAACACGGTCACCGTGGCTCATGAGAACATCTTGTGTTTCAGGAGTATGAGCGAAAAGTTCAGATTTTGCTTTAAGTTCGATAGGTGCAACACCATATTCGCTTTCAGAAGCACTCTCAACTTTACCACCTAATTTGTGACTAATCAGTTGCATACCATAGCAGATACCTAAAATAGGTAATCCAAGTTCGAAAATTTCAGGATCAATATCAAATGAACCCTCGTCGTAAACAGAGTTAGGACCCCCAGAAAGTACAATCCCCAAAGGGTTTATTTCACGGATTTCTTGAGCTGTGACTTTGTGACTCATCAGCTCTGAGAAAACACCGATTTCACGAATGCGACGCGCAATCAATTGATTATATTGACTACCATAGTCAAGAACGATAATTTTTTCAAGTTGTTTATCAGACAAGTGGGCCTCCTAAAAATTAATATTAAAATATTTTATCATAAAAGAACAGATTATAAAAACGTTTGATACAAAAATACAGCATTTTTAATTAAAGAGTAAATTAATGTTATGCTTTTTCAAAACTTTTTCAAATAAATTTTATCAATGTAATGATTTTCTGTTTTGTGTAAGATGACTTCCGCACGATTGCGAGTGGGCTCAATGTAGTCACGCAAATTAGGCAAATTTGTATTGGCCCAAGTCTGACGCGCTAGCTGCATCACTTCATCGTAAGGCATTTTTGTAAATTGGTGATAATAATTATTTGGATCATTTTCGGCAAGTTTGAGTAGACTGTCAAAACGCTCCAAATACCATCTTTCAATCACAGCTTCATCCGCATCGACATAAATAGAAAAATCATAAAAATCACTAACATATAGATGCTCGCTCTGTGGATTTTGGAGAACATTTATCCCTTCGACAATTAAGATGTCAGGTTGATCGATCGTTTGGGTTTGATCTTTGAGGATATCGTAATTTTCGTGGGAATAAATCGGAATCTCACATGTTTCACCGTTCTTTACGCGGTAAAGAAAGTTCAAGAGGTGCTCCATGTCATAACTTTCAGGGAATCCTTTACGGTCTAACATGTTTCGCTCTTCTAAAACGGCTGTAGGATAAAGAAAGCCATCGGTTGTCACAAGTTCTACGCTTAATTTTTTAAATTCACGGGATAAAAGAAGTTGAACAAGGCGAGCTGCAGTCGATTTTCCAACTGCAACAGAACCGGAGATTCCGATAATTAATGGCGGCGTTTTAACAATTTTTTGTAAAAATAAGCCTTTTGAAAAGCTTAAATCTTCAATATTTTTCTTATAGAGGCGGACCAGATAAATTAAAGGCAAGTATACATCGATAACGTCTTGGAGTGAAATTTCATCATTGAGTGAACGAATGGCATCGAGCTCCTTATTTGTCAAAGGCACGATTGAAGAAAGGTAGAGATTTTGCCACGTTTCTCGCGAAATTTCATCATAATTGATGAATTTATTCATAAAGATATTTTAGCATATTTTGCTTGTCGGCTGTGTTTAGAGACTTGTTTTAACAGCAAGATTAACTTTATAAAATTATCAAGAAAGCCCTAAACCTAAGCAGTATCCAAGCTAGGAAGCTCCGACTTGTTTGAAAAAACAAGATTAGAATGTAAGGGTTTTCTAATCCTTCCTCTCTATCTGTAAAGGTTTTCCCAGAAAAAATGAAATATTTTGTGATAAAATAAACTGTAATGGTAAAAACAAATATGTATTATGAAGACAATCGAGATTTAGCACATGACGTGCAGGAACTATCGGTTGAACTTTTAGGGCTTCCCCTCCACTTTCTGACAGATGCAGGTGTATTTTCTAAAAACGCTATTGATTACGGTTCACGTGTTTTACTGGATAATTTTCAACCAGAAGGAGCGAAGACTTTGCTCGATGTCGGTTGTGGTTATGGTACCCTAGCTTTAACTTTAGCAAAAAAATATGGCTTGAAAGCCACACTTGTAGATGTAAATAGCCGCGCCCTTGATTTAGCTAAGAAAAATGCTGATAAAAATAATATAGAAGTCAATGGTATTTTTTTATCAAACATATATGATAATGTTGAAGGAAAGTTTGATGCTATTATTTCTAATCCCCCTATTCGTGCGGGGAAAGAAGTGGTCCACACTATTTTATCCGACGCCTATGAGCATTTAAATGATGACGGGCATTTAACGATCGTTATTCAGAAAAAACAGGGAGCACCGAGTGCACAAAAGAAAATGAAGGATGTCTTTGGCAATTGCGAGATTGTCGCTAAAGATAAAGGATACTACATTTTAAGAAGTTATAAGGAGAAACTATGACCTACAGAATGGTAGACCTGATTCAAAAAAAACGTGATGGCGGCCACTTTGAGAAGGCTGAAATCGATTGGCTTATCTCTGGTTATGCAACGGGCGAAGTTCCGGATTACCAAATGGCAGCACTAGCTATGGCGATTTATTTTAAAGGTATGACGACAGAAGAAACAGCCAACTTGACCATGGCCATGGTTGTCTCAGGTAAAGAATTTGATTTGTCAGCCATTCCTGGTGTGAAGGTAGACAAACATTCTACAGGGGGTGTAGGTGATAAAGTAACGATTATTTTAGCACCTTTAGTAGCCAGCTTTGATGTCCCTGTCGCTAAAATGTCCGGCCGTGGTTTGGGACATACCGGTGGAACCTTAGACAAGTTAGAGTCTATTCCCGGATTTGAAATTGAAAAAACAGAAGAAGACTTTATTGCCCAAGTAAAGAATTCAGGAATCGCTGTGATTGGTCAGTCTGATGAGTTGGTTAAAGCAGACAAACTTCTCTATGCACTTCGGGATGTGACAGCCACAGTTGATATTATTCCATTGATTGCAAGCTCTATCATGTCTAAGAAAATTGCTTCTGGCTCAAATGCTATTTTGCTTGATGTAACTGTCGGCGATGGTGCTTTCATGAAAAATATCGAAGATGCGCGCCTCTTAGCCCGCACGATGGTAGACTTAGGCAAGGCTGTTGGACGTGAAACAGTAGCAGTTTTGACCAATATGAACCAGCCGTTAGGACATGCTATTGGTAATCGTAATGAAATTACGGAAGCCGTGAATACGCTAAATGGAAAAGGTACATCGGCATTCCGTCACTTTATCGCGGAACTGGCTCAAATTATGCTTGCGTTAGCAGGTGTAGAAAAAACTGTTCCAGAAATCATCGAAAACCTTGATAATGGTAAAGCTTATGCTAAATTCCTTGCTATGTGTGAAGCACAACACGGAGATGCAACAGCATTTAAGCATTTGACTGCAGAATTAAATGTGGTACATACTGTTGAGATCTATGCTGAGCGTGAAGGTTTTATCTCACAAGAAAAAGCAATGGGTGTCGGTATTGTTGCGATGAAGCTAGGAGCTGGAAGAGCGACCAAGACAGATACAATCGATTTTGAAGCAGGTATTAACCTTGCGAAAAAAGTGGGTGACCCCGTCCAAAAAGGTGATCTTATTGCTACACTTTATAGCAATCGTGCCATTTCTTCCGATTTGATTGCGGAGTTTAAGGACAATATCGAAATTTCTGACCAGCAAGTTCATGCCCCTGAAATTTTGGAAATTATTCGCTGATGAAAAATGAACTTCCCCCTATTCCTAACGGAATAAAAGCACTCCAAAGTGTAACAGCCGCTGTACTTGGCGCAATTGGAATGAATCTTTGGGCCCAGAATACGCTGCTCAAAGTTACACTTTTTATTCTTATCTTTATCTCGGTTTATACGATTATTGGTATGCTTTACCTTAAAAGTCGCAAGCCCAAATAGATTTTAACGTTCACAACTAAAGCGTACTTAAAAGTTCGCATAATAAATAATAACTAGGAGAAGACCTAAAAATGAAAATCAATCAATACATTGACCACACAATCCTCAAAGCAGATGCAACACAAGAAAAAGTTCAAGCTATCATTGATGAAGCAAAAAAATACGAATTTGCTAGTGTGTGTATCAATCCAACTTGGGTAGCTTTTGCTGCTGAACAACTTAAAGATGAAGTTTCAAAAGTATGTACAGTTATCGGTTTCCCTCTCGGAGCAAATACTTCAGAAGTCAAAGCCTTTGAAGCCACAGATGCCATCAAAAAAGGTGCAGACGAAGTAGACATGGTGATTAATATTGGTGCAGCTAAAGACGGCAAATGGGACTTAGTGGAAAGTGATATTGCAGCAGTTAATGCCGTTAAGGATGGTCGTATCCTTAAAGTTATTATCGAAACAAGTCTTTTGACAGATGAAGAAAAAGTCAAAGCTTGTCAAGCTGCACAACGTGCGGGCGCTGATTTTGTTAAGACATCAACAGGCTTTTCAACAGCTGGTGCCAAAGTTGAAGATGTAAAATTGATGCGTGAAACCGTTGGACCAGATATGGGTGTCAAAGCTTCAGGTGGTATCCGTAATCTTGAAGATGCCAAAGCCATGATTGAAGCTGGCGCAAACCGCTTGGGCTGTTCTTCAGGTGTCGCTATCATGGAAGGTGAAACTGCCAATGCCAGCTACTAAAGAACTCATTGAAGCAGCACGCGAAGCAAGCAGTCATGCTTATGTCCCTTATTCCAATTTTCCTGTGGGTGCAGCGCTAGTCACTACGGATGGTAAAGTTTATCAAGGATGTAATATTGAGAATGCGAGCTTTGGCTTGAGCAATTGCGCAGAGAGAACAGCTATTTTTAAGGCTGTGTCCGAAGATCATTTGGAATTTTCAAGTCTGTATATTTATGGAGAAACGGCTGCTCCAATCAGTCCTTGTGGTGCATGCCGTCAAGTCGTATCTGAATTTTGTGAGGCTGATATGCCGGTTTATCTTCTTTCAAAAATGGGGGAAGTTAAAGAGACATCAGTGGGGCAATTGTTGCCTTATTCCTTTAAAGAACTGGAATAAAATTCTAAAATTGACAGAAAAAAAGCTATTTCCGAACAAAGATGTGGATAAATGCCACATCTTTCTTTTTGACTTGAATTAATATGCAAAATATCTTAAAATAAACTTATACATAAAAACTCTTACTTGCGAGAGTTTTAAAAATTTTTAAATTTGGAGGAAAACGTTTCCATGAATAAACGTATTTTCGCAGTTGGTGCTCTTGCACTTGCATCAGTAGCAGTTCTGGCAGGATGCCGTGGACGTGACGCAGCTTCAGGTGGTGAAGCCAAAACAGATCTCAATGTAGCGATGATTACCGATACTGGTGGTGTTGATGACCGTTCATTCAACCAATCAGCTTGGGAAGGTTTGCAAGCATGGGGTAAAGAAAACAACCTTTCAAGAGGTAAAGGTATCAACTATTTCCAATCTAACTCAGCTTCTGACTACACAGCGAACTTCAACTCAGCTGTATCTGGTGGATATGACTTAGTTTTCGGTATTGGATTCGGCCTCCAAGAAGCAACTTCACAAGCTGCTAAAAATAATCCAGACACTAAATTTGCAATTATTGACTCTGTGATTGAAAATCAAGAAAACGTTGTTTCAGCAACATTTGCTGACCAAGAATCAGCTTATCTTGCCGGTGTTGCAGCAGCCAAAACGACAAAAACTGACCATGTTGGATTCATCGGAGGGATTGCATCAGATATCATCACAGCCTTCCAAGTTGGTTTCCAAGAAGGTGTTAAATCTGTTAATCCAAACATCAAAGTAGATGTGCAATATGCAGGTTCATTTAGCGATGCAGGTAAAGGGAAAACCATCGCTTCAGCAATGTACTCTGGCGGCGCAGATATTATCTATCAAGCAGCTGGTGGTGTAGGTACTGGTGTATTCACAGAAGCACGTGTCCTTAACGAAACAAAGAACGAAGCAGACAAAGTTTGGGTTATCGGTGTAGACCGTGACCAAGAATCTGAAGGTGACTTTAAATCTAAAGATGGTAAAGAATCTAACTTCGTCTTAGCTTCTACACTTAAAGAAGTAGGTAATGTTGTCAAAGACGTTTCAAACAAAACTAAAGACAACAAATTCCCTGGTGGTGAAATTCTTAAGTACGACTTGAAAAACTCAGGTGTAGCTCTCGCACGTAACAATACTTCCGATGAAGCATGGAAAGCTGTTGAAACTGCTAAAGAAAAAATCATCAATGGTGAGATCACAGTCCCTGCAAAATAATTATACCAATTATATAAATCAGCTATTATAGCTGGTTTTTTATTTGAAATTGGTATATAATAATAAAAAAACAAGGCAGAGGGAGACACCATGCAAAGAAGCAATGTTCCAAATTATATAAGAATTCATGATGCAATCAAAGAAGAAGTTGAAAAAGCAGTTTGGAAGATTGGTGAACGGCTGCCGAGTGAACGAGATTTAGCTGAGCGCTTTGGCGTAAGTCGGATGACTGCGCGGCAAGCAGTAACATCGCTTGTCGAGGAAGGAATCTTGGAACGCCGTGTGGGGAGTGGGACGTATGTTGCTAGTCGTCGGGTGCGCGAAAAGATGCGGGGTACAACCTCCTTTACAGAAATTATTACTGCACAGGGAAAAACACCGTCAACTGAAGTTTTAAGTTACCTCAAAACTTTGCCTAACGAAGTCGAGTGCGAGAAGCTGGAAATTTCGAAAGAACAAACGATTATCCGGATGGAACGTGTGCGCTATGCAGATCAAGTCCCCATCTGTTATGAAGTTGCAAGTATTCCTTATGATGTGGTAAAATCTTTTGAAAAGAAAAATATTACCTCTAACTTTTTTAACACACTGACACAAGCAGGCTATGAAATTGAGCGTAGTCAGCAGATTATTTCCGCTAAAAAAGTCAGTACCGAAGTTGCTGAATATCTTAAGATTAAGTCAGGCGATGCTATTTTAGGACTTACCCAAATTTCTTATTTGGCCGATGGTCGCGCATTTGAGTACGTCCTGTCTCAGTATGTTGGAGATCGATTTGAGTTTTATTTGGAACGTTAAAAAGAAAAAAGACTCTCTTTATAGAAGTCTTTTTTCTTTTTATAAAGTAACAGTAAATGTCGTTCCTTTACCCGGAACGCTGATTACCTCGATGTGTCCTTGAAGTTCTCGGACGTTTTTGTCCACGATAGACAAGCCTAGACCAGTTCCTGTGACTTGGGTACGGCTTTCATCTACACGGTAGAAACGTTCAAAAATACGTGATTTTTCAATTTCTGTTAAACCAGGACCGTTATCTGTGACGGTGAAAACAACTTTTTTCTTGTTTTGATGGAGGCCAACGTAGATTTTTCCATGATCATCCGTGTATTTAATCGCATTTTCAATTAAATTTTCAAAAATGCTATGCACCATCTGACGGTTGGTAACTTGAGAGATGGGAGCAATATCTGTCTGAAGTGACAAGTGCTTTTCATCAAGCAAGGGTTGTGAAGTGTTTAAAATCTCCTCGACAAGTGTGGCAAGATTAATTTTCTTCTTGTCGATATGAATATTTTGTTTGGTTAAAAGAAGCGTGTCTTGAACGAGTGCAATCAAGCGTGAGCTTTCTTTACTGATAATGTGGGAAAACTCATGACGGTCTGCTTCAGAAAGTGTGTCATCTTTCAGTAACTCAGCAAATCCTTTAATTGAAGTTAAAGGTGTCTTCAGTTCGTGACTGACATTAGCAATCAGTTCATTATGGGCATTTAGTGTTCGCTTAAATGCTGTTATATCAAGTAAAGTGACTAAGAAGCGGTTGTCCAAGTCTGGTAAAGGTGAGATACGTACTTGATAATAAGCATTAATGTTCTCAAAGTAAAAGTTCTTCTCTTGTGTGGTCGGATTAAGCATCTTATCCACTAAGAAACTCAAAAAGTCAGCATAAGGGCTGAAAATATCAAGGTTGTGTGTATCCGCAAATTCATTTTTAAACGAAGCGTTTGTTTTACGAATTTTTCCTTTAGCATTGTAAATGAAAATAGGAAATTGGAACAGTTCAATGAATTCGTAAATATTCTCTTTCTTTTCACTGTGCGATAAAATTTGATTTTGGATGTATTCGCCCAGAGAATTTAGCGCTAGAGTTACTTTATCATCGTTTTCGCTCATCAAATAACTTTGCGTGAGAGGGCTACGCTCGATGTTTTTGATTTTAGCGACAATATCTTGAGTGAAAAGATAATTACGTCTGGCATGAACAAAAACGTAAGAAGCACAGGCAAGGTAAACAATCAAAGCAAAGCCACCGACCATCATGTTGGTAAACCCAGGTGAAGTGCGACTGTCTTCAGCGTGAAGGTAACCTGTTATCACACCGTCAACACGGATAGGGCTTGTAATTTCAATAGAGTGACGGCTAACAGATTGTGCATAGTCTGCGCCCTCTTCAATCTTTGCGGTTTCTTGGTTGTGTGTACCTGCAGGAAGATACTGAAACTTGTTAGGAAGCGCAGAATTTGGATTTTCTGCGAGGAGCGTTTTCGTAGTATCAATGGTGTGCAAGACACGATTGGTATCTGTTTTTAGAATCTGAATGTTGAGAAAAACAAGCAGAATCACAGTCGCAACAAGATAAATGATTGTCGAGAGGACAATATTTTTTAGCTTAATCTTTTTCATCAGAGAAGTAGTACCCAAATCCTCGTTTTGTTTTTATAAATTGATTGTCTAACTTTTTACGAATTTTGCTGATTAAAACATCAATAGTTCGCGTTTCGGCAGCGGAAGAAATCCCCCAAAAGTGCTGCAGCAATTCTTCACGCGAAATCACATCGCCTGAGCGCTCAATTAAAAGTTCTAAAATTTCAAATTCACGTTTAGTTAGCTCTAAAGGTTGTCCATCAAAGATACAAACTTTTTTAGTGAAATCAAGCTCCAATCGGTCAAATTTAATACCAGATTTTTCCGCGGATTTTTCGTTTTCAATCGTTTTATTATAGTGCTGGTGGCGTCGAATGAGCGCATTTACTCGGACAATAATTTCTTTCATAGGTGTTGCTTTGTCCAAGTATTCATCTGAACCTGAATTAAGACCAGTCAGTTTCATTTCTTCGTCATCACGCGCAGTGAGTATCAAAATAGGTGTGAAATTTTGCTTTTTTCGCAAAATTTCCGTTACTTCAATACCAGAGAGTTCGGGCATCATTAAATCCAGCAAAATTAAATCGTAATGATTTCTCTTAGCCTTATCCAGAGCTTGTTTGCCATCACTGACAGTTGTAACTTCAAAATCGCTCTGTCTAAAATTATAAGAAAGTAAGGTTAAAATCGAACGATCATCATCCGCAATTAAAATCTTTTTCATTCCTCTATTATAACAAGCTTTTATCTGAAAACAAAGCCTAAAATCTGGAAAGATGTCCTTATGATTATAACGATAATTATGATAAAATTATAAAAGATAACGGACAATTAAGTTATGAATAAGGATGAAAACAAAGATTAAAAAATCAGTTGTTTTCTTAGAATATTAGGAAATTATGGAAATCGAAAAAACAAATCGTATGAACACCTTGTTTGAGTTCTATGCGACACTTTTGACGGACAAACAGATGAATTATATTGAACTTTACTATGCGGATAATTATAGCTTAGCTGAGATTGCTGAGGAATTTAATGTTAGTCGTCAAGCTGTATATGATAATATTAAGCGGACAGAAAAAGTATTAGAAGGCTATGAGGAGAAGTTGCATCTTTTTTCTAATTATGTGGTGCGCAACCAGTTGATCGATGAGCTTTTAGCAGAATACGCATCTGATCAACACTTAACAACACAATTGCGTGAAATTCAAAAAATTGATGAAGATGAATTTTAAAAGGTAAAGAATGGAGTGTACAAAATGGATATCCGTATCATTGTTCCATTGATTCTACTGGCTTGTCTCTATTTAGGGGCTTGCTTTTACAGTATTTTTAAAAGTGCGCATGTTAAACACCTGCCAAAATGGGCTTGGGCCCTTGTCTGTATCATTTCGATTCCCTTAGGCGGAATTCTTTATTTTATTGTAGGAAGGGACACATATGAATAAAATCATTGAAATAGAAGACTTGACGGTTTCTTTCGGCAATTTTGATGCTTTAAAAAACGTGACGTGCTCAATCAGTGCAGATCCAGGTATCATTGGCTTGATTGGCCCTAATGGTGCAGGAAAGACAACCTTAATTCATGCGATTTTAGGACAACATAAAGCGAGTCAGGGTGAAATTAAGCTTGCTAATCAAGCTTTGGCCTATTGTCCGGACACACCTGAATTTCCTGCCTACCTTACCGCAACAGAGGTATTACAACAAAGTTGCGCCTTGAACGAAAAAGCAGAAGAGCCTCAACAAATTGAGGCAACCCTCGAAAAAGTCGGTTTGTCAGAGTATCCCAATAAGAAAGTTGGTGGCTATTCACGGGGGATGAAGCAACGTTTGGGAATTGCAGTCGCGCTCTTACTTGATCCAATTTTGATATTTCTAGACGAACCAACAAGTGCTCTAGATCCTATTGGTCGCATTGAGATTTTGCAACTGATTACTAAAGTATCACAGGAAAAAACGGTGGTTGTTTCCAGTCATCTTCTCGCAGATATTGAAAACATTGCCGATCGCCTCCTTGTTTTAAATCATGGCGAACTTATTTTTCAAGGCACACTTTATCAGTTCATTGAAAGCAGCCAGTTGGACGAGTTTGCAGAACTAGAGATTAAAAGTGAGCAAGTCAAACAGGAAGTCATGGATATTCTTCAGGTAAATGATATTGAATTCTATCCTGAAATTACGGGGAAATTGATGATTAAGAGTGAATATACAGAGAAACTGTTACAAATTTTCCCGGATATTGGGCAAAAAATAAGTACTTATCGTGCTACAAGCAACAGTCTTGAGATGGCTTTTGAGCGTGCAATTACAGGAGGAGAACAGTGAGAAGATTAATTCTTTTGGAAATGAAAATGTGGTGGCGCAATAGCCGTCTCCTCATTCTTTTCTTTTTATTTGCTTTTTTTGGCATTACCTCACCCGTTTTGATTTATTATATGAAGGAATTTCTTGCAACTTTTGGAGGGACAGAAGGGACGATTATTCTCATGCCAGACCCCAATTGGAAAGCTTTGATGGAGTCGTATTTTAGTAATATTTCTCAGATTGGCCTTTTTGTTTTGGTTTACTTTACTGCGGATACTTTTAAGTTGAAAAAGGAGAGTTCACTCGGGCTTTATTATTCAACCGTAGCCCGAAATTCGATTATCCTATGGACGCCTAAGCTTTTCCTTGCCTTTTTAGTCACTCTAGTGAGTAACTTGGTAGGTGTGGCAAGTGCCACATATGTAACCTGGGTTTTCTTTCCTGAAATTGAGTTGAGCAGGGTACTCTCGTCGAGTTTGGTTCAAAACCTAGCTCTACTTACCTTGGTCATATTTGGCAGTGCTGTTACTGTTTGGACACGGAAGGCGTTTCTAGCAGTTGTTTCTACAATTGTACTGATGGTAGTGAGTTCGATCATTCAGACACTGAGTGATATTTCCGAATGGTTGCCCCTCAGTTTGCTTTCTCCAATCAACGTGTTAAATGCGCCAGGCCAAGTTAATTTAGTCACTGTTGGCATTTGTGTTGGCATTATAGTCCTTTCGATTATGGCCATTTTAGTACGACCATTGCGCGTGAAATATTAGGTGACTTGTGCTATAATTAATGTCTGGAAGTTATTCCACCGTAACGGGGGCGTTACGGATTCGACAGGCATTGTCGCGCATGAACTGCAACTGGTGGTGATGTCACCTAAATCCATCGCAGATAAATATAACTGCTAAAAATAACACTTCTTACGCACTCGCTGCCTAAACACCAGCTTGCGTAGCTGATGATCGTTCGCCGATGGCGGCCTGAAGCTCTAAACCTCAGTCGGATACGTTTTTATGGTGGCTTTACATAAAAAAAGAGATTTTAAAGCACCGCAAATTTCTGCTGTTTGAGACTGGCTTTGGAAATTTGTTAAACTAGAGAAAGTCCTATGGTTGTAGACGTTGATGTAGCAAGGTGTCTGGACAGGGGTTCAACTCCCCTCGCCTCCATATACCAGTTTATATAGATTCTTATAGACTAGAAAATCGCTCTATTGAGCGGTTTTTGTTTTACAATACAGGATGAAATTCTATTAAAGTTGATAAAAGGGAGGGATAAAAAGAGGGAGGAAAAATAAAAAACCAGTAGAAAACTACTGGTTAAAAATCAATGTAATCTGAAAATTGTTGTCCAATATTGTCTTTTGCAAATTTTGTAATATGAGTGTAGATGTTCATAGTAGTTTTTAAGTCAGAATGTCCTAATCTATATTGAACTTGCTTTAAACTCATGCCTGATTCAAATAATAAACTTGCATGAGTATGACGGAAGGCGTGAATTCGAATAGGTTCAACCTCTTTATTTTTTGTAATTTCTAATAACCACTTTCTTGGTTTCGAGGGAGAAAGCATTCCTCCTTTTTCTGATTCAAAAATACGAGTAGAGGTTGGAAATTCTTTATGCAACTTATCGAGTATCTGACAAGTTTTTATATCTAGACTTAATAATCTATTTGAATTTGCTTTAGGAGGTAAAGTTTCATAACCTATTGGAGAATGAGAAATCGCTTTGTTTATGTCAAGCGTTCCCTTTCTATAATCATTCCATTCAAGAGCTAGAAGTTCACCTTTCCTCATTCCAGTGAAAGCTAACAATCTGAAAAGTGCTATTTTTTTAATATCATTTGTTTCTTCCACTAAGTTCATGAATTTTTTTAGCTCATCAGTATCATAAAAATCTTTTTTTTCATCAACCTTTTTCTTGATACTTTGTGATGTCACAGGAGCTGCAGGATTAGCTTGTATGTAGCCTAATAGAGCAGCATGGTTAAATACTTTACGAACCATTCCAAAGAGCTTACGGGCATATTTAAGCTTCTCTGAAAGACGATTTCGAAAGTTTTGTAATTCCATTGGGGTAAAATCTGAAAGTTTGGTATCACCTAATTCTGGTAAAATATGTTTATCAAAAGCACGTGTTGTTTTATAGTATGTACTATTTTGAACTTCTTTTTCATAAACAAGCAACCATTCATTATAAAGTTCTTTAAATGTCATTTCACTTTTAGGTACAGGATTATTAATCTTTTCTTGGATACTATGTAATGCTGCTCGAGCTTCCGCTTTCGTTTTAAAACCACTTTTTTCAGCGTATTGGCTCTTACCGTTCTTTTTTCCGATATATGCTTTAAACTTATAAGCAGTAGTACCATTTTTCTTTTTATAGGATTTTATATCCATAATTGATTTTTAACCTCTTAATATATTAGTGAAGGTGATATTCATTTAAACAAATCCCAAATAGAAAATGTTGTTTTTTTATAAACTTTATTATAAATTGACTTTTTAGGATTTTTTACATACCCTATGCCTTTTTTTCCGTATCCTGGAACAAGGGCTTTTTTTACTTTGCGTTTTGCTTTACCAGTAGTGCGAGACTTAATACTCTTTTTAATACTGGGTTTTCTTATTCCAAATTTCATTTCAGGCTTTTCCTTTAATATTATGGAGCATTCCATAGTGCACTGTCAATTTCTTCTTGAGCAATCCATATATTTTCAAATGTTGCTTCTATATTTAAAAAGGCGCAGAGCTTATAAGGGGAAGCCCAAGCTCGGTCGTATTGATTTTCTTCTACAAAACGAGGTGCGATATTTCTAAATGTATAACGGTTTGCTTGTGCTTCATTGCGATTATGTTCTATCACTTTCAGTCGCTTATTAACTACCGCTAATGCTCTACCAGTAACAAGGTGTCCTATTTCATGGAGTGCTACAAACTCAACATGATCACAGTGTAAAGATAGGTTGAGTACTATAGCACCATTAGGGTATAATACACATTTTGGAATATACGAACCTTCCTCGCTATATTCATTATCTATCCAGATTATCTCGATCCCTGTATCTTTGATAATATCTTTCCAGTTCATTTAAGCTCCTATTTTTTTGTTTCTTTATCCATAGCAGCTTTTTTAGCTTCAATAATGATACGCAACATTTCACGATCTGATTCGTTAAGTTCTCCGCCAGAATAGTTTTCTACACTGTCGAGAATTTGGTCGATAGTTAAATTTGGTACGTCAGACTTTCCTTCACGTCCAAGTAGATAGTCAACTGAAACGTTAAAGTAGTCTGCTAACTTTTGTAAAGTTTGTCCATTTGGAATTTTATTTTTTAGAGAATAAAGATAATTTTCTCCGAGTCCTAATTCAATCGCAACTTCTTTAACGGTTTTGTCACGACTTTTTGATAGTTCTTTAATACGGTCTAAGATAGTCATATCAAGCCTTTCGAGTATCTTACAGATACAAAAACTATTAAAAAGTAAGTTTTGTTATTGACAAAACTATTTAAAAGTTGTATTATTATATTTGTAAGATAAATAGTTAGAAAATAAGTTAGAAAAAACACCTTAACACAAAACGTTAATTAACAAGCTTGCAGGCCGTTATACACGTTCGATTAAGTCTTTTCTTTATGCTTATATTGTACGCTTTTTGATAGTTTGTGTCAAGAAGAAACTACAAAACAATCTAACTTTTTATCTAATTTTAGAAAATAAAAAGCCGTTAGGCAGAAAGGATAAAAATGTCAGAAGTAGAACAAAGCTTTGATTCGCAACGTTTAAAGATTGTTGAGTTCATGGAGACTCATGGTAAAAATAATAAGGATGTGATTTGGGCCTATGAAAATATTAAAAATCCTCCTTATAAGTTTGCAGCAACTGATATTAGTGCTGTATTACATGGAAAAAGGAAATACACTCAGTCAGTTAAATGGTTTATCACATTTCTAATAAAATACTATGACTTAGATATTTAGAGAGGAAATCTTATGTTCGAAGAAATGATTCAAAAGATTAGAGATTCAGTTAGAGCTACAATTCTTGATTGCTTACACGATTTTATTTCTAAGGATAGTAGTTATAGCCTAGCTCTATCAAAAAAGGAAGTTATGGAATTAATAGGATGTAAAGATGATAGTACGTTTGAGTTATCATTTAAGCCTTATCTTAAATCAGCTGAAATCAGTTATGGGAAATCAAGCGTGAAGTGGTCGAGAGATTTAGTAATTGAATGGTTCTCTAATCCCCGTAACTTACAAGTACAACGTAGAGGGAAATAAATATTGAAAGGTTCTGTTATGAGTAATGTTATTGACGAACATCAAAGGTCTACTCAACATGAAAGAATTCTTCAGTGGTTTGACAGTCATGCTTCATTAACACGTTGGGAGGCTTTAACTTTTCTTGGTATTTGGGAAGCACCAGCGAGAATAAGTGAGTTGAGGAAACAAGGATATCAGTTTCATACAAAACTTGAAAAAGGTGTTAGTGAATCTGGATATACGTTTCAGAGCGCTGTATGGACATTAGAAGATAGTTCAGAAGTGTAGGAAGGATAAGTTATTCATGTATCTAATCGTAGAGCGAGATACCGGCGAAATATTGGCAGATATCATCACTAAAAACGATTGGTGGATGAATATCATTGCTAGTCGATTGAATGCTAAGGCAGTCAAATTATAAGGAGAAAAAAATAATGAATGAAAAAAAGACAAAAATTTTTATTGAAGAAATAACAAAAATTGCTGAAAAAAATGATATGAGCTTTGGTGAACTATCACATGCGTTATTCGAAGCAAAAAGACACTTTGAAAAAAAGAAAAGTGAAACAAAAATAAGAGCAACTAGCTGTAACTAGTTACTCTAAATACATAGCTTTTACAAAAATTCAGTATAAGCATCATTATAAAGTTCTTTAAATATTGCAAGAGAAGCAGAATCTGAGTCTACATCTACATCATGTGGGTAGGTTTTAAGTTCATATTCTGAAATTCTACGAAATTCAGAGCTTGCAAATGCAAGAGCAAATTCATGAGCTTTTTGATCTAAATCCATCGAAAAACTCCTTTCTATGAGTATTAAGCAGATACCGTGAATATCAGCTCAACAATATTATACCAAGGAGAAGCAATAAAAACATAATACAGGAGAAAATAATGCTAATTGCCACACAGTTTGTAGCTAGTAATGACAGCATAGTTACAGCTATTTTAGACGAGCAAGGTAAAGAAATTAAATGGGAAATATGGGGTGTACGGTTTCCCCGTATGTTCTACAAATTAAGCGATTATCTTCGCTACATGACAAAATAAAAAGCTTCTAGGAAAACTAGAAGCAGCATAAATAAATTATTCTGTTTTTGAGTGATGTAACCCTCGAGCTAAAGCTTCGCTTTCAGTCATTGAAATAACAGGGTATTTTGGAGCTGGATGTATTGCTGAATCATTGTACCAGTAAACACTAGTTTTCCCATTGTCAACAACATACACTGTTCGGTTATTCTCAGTTTCAGTTGTAGCAATGTCAGCTTGTGCTTGTTGTGTGGCAGCTTGAGCTTCGGCTTGTCTCTGAGCTTCCACTTGTTTACTAGCTTCAATTTCATTGCTTTGACTTATAGCAATAGATTGAGCTTCAGCTTTCTTAGATTGTTCAGCTTGTCTAGAGGCTTCAATCTGCCTAGCTTCCTCAGCTCGTTTGGCTTCTTCCGCCTTTTTTGCAGATTCCGCTTTTTCCTTAGAAGCTTTGATTTCCGCTTCTTTAGATTTAGAAATTTCCGCTGCTTCAAAGCTTGCTTTGGCTTTAGAAGAAGAATCGTTAGTTAATTTTTTGGAAGTAGCCGCTGTTGAGACTGTTTTATCACTTCCAGATGCAGTATTGTTACTTGATAGTGATACGCCAACAATAAATAGGGCAAGTCCAACAAAAATAACAATTACGGGATTTCTCTTAGGCTTCTTTTTAAATAAATTAATAACAACCATGATAATGCCAACAAAAAAAGCTACTATCCCTAATAGTCCCAAAAAAGTACTCATAAAACAAATTTTCTAATCTAGCTTTTAACGAGGATCAAGACACTGCTCGATAAAAATCATTAAATAATATTATGAAGATTAATTCTTTTTATCAGACCGTCCCACTAAATAATCGAGATGACAGTGTATACATTGCGTTGGCATTTCCAATTTAAAGTTTACAAAACTAGTACCTATGGTCTTGAAAGTTATTTGTCTTTTCAATTTTTCCACTTCCCTTGATCTTATTGTATTTAAATAAAAAAGTTCCCAACGGCAATTGGGAACTATAAAAAGAATGTGTAATTCTCAATTTCTACTCTAATTATAGCATAAAAAAAGCGAAAAATAGCCCTGTTTTAATGATTTAAATAAAGGGAGCGTAACTCCTTATATATCAATGTTCTAGGTGCTATATTGTCTTTTCCGATTATGTTATATATTTACCATTATTTGGAGGTGATAGATTGATAGAAATTAAAAAATATGAGATGCATTTGATCGATAATGAGATCGCTGCAAACACACGAAAAAACTATTTGAATACTTTGCGGCAGTTAGATGCATTTTTGGAAATGAATGATTGTGCATTAAGTAAAGCAGCGTTGATTAAGTTTAAGCAATATTTGCGAGAGCATGAATACAAGCCTAAGAAGCACTACACCATGAAAACCATTAACCAGAAAATAACGAGTATTAATGTATATCTCAACTGGTTAGAGCGAGAAGAATTCATAACTGATAAACTTTCTATCAAACTTTTGAAAGCTCAAACAATGGAACACCGAGAATCTATCACAAAGAGCGACTATAAAAAGTTGTTAAAGAATTGTGATGATGAAGAGTTGGAACTTTTTATTCTGACAATTGGAAATACTGGTGTACGAATAACTGAAGTTTGTTCTCTCAAAGTATCTGATCTCAACCAAAAAACTATTTTAGTCGAGAACAAAGGGAAAGAGCGGGCAATTGCAATGCCACAGTTTCTGAAGAAGAGATTGAAAAAATTTGTGAGAACCAACGGTATTACAGATACTATCTTTGCAAAAGACCAAAGAACCTATCGTGCGGACTTGAAGAACCTTGCAGGCAAAGCAAAAGTGAATAAAGATAAGGTTTATCCTCACTCAATCAGACATTACTTTGCAAAAGCATTCTTGGAAAATGGTGGTGATTCTACAGTTTTGCAGCAATTACTTGGCCATAAGCAGATAGCAACAACAACTATTTATACCAAGCTCAATTCAAATGAGTTGAGCGAACAATTTAGTAACATCAAAAACATTTAACACATGTGCCGTGATTCACACTAAAAGCGAACAGAAAAGTTTGTCCAGAACACGAATAATAACTAAAATCGTATTTTGTCATTGAAACCACGGAAAAGCTATAGTGTTCACCAAATGGACTGCATCCCAGTAACAAGGATTGGAGTCTTTGTTTACTGGATTTAATAGAAATTAAAAACTTAAAAAATAAATAAAATAAGGAGAAGTCATGGAAAAAGAAAGTGATTTCCACGGAGTCAATTATTATGTGGTTATTCCTCAAGAAGTGCTGCATGATAACAGATTAACTCCTTTAGCACGATTGATATACGGGGAAATATCAGCTCTAGCAAACATTACAGGATTTGCTTGGATCAGCAATGGAAAACTTGCAGATAAGTACGGTGTTTCTAAGCCGACAATTAGTGTAACAATCAGTAAGTTACAAGAGCTAGGGTATATAAGAAGTAAGATTTTTTATAAAGATAAAAGTAAAGAGATTGAGCGAAGAGAGCTATATATCAACCCTATACAGAAAAATCTAAATACCCCCATTAGAAAAAACAAAATACCCTCTTTAGAAAAAACTAGTGAGCCTATTAAGAAAAATCTAAAAGAGAATAACACAATTAATAACACAATTAATAATAAAAGAGACATCGTAGATAGCTCTACAGTTGTAAATTTTTATGAAAATAACATCGGTTCTCTTACTGGGTATATAGCTGAGCGAATTACAGAGTGGCTATCAGAACATAGCCAAGAAATGGTATTAAAAGCAATGCAAATTGCTGTTGATAATGGAGCTAGGAAAGTTGGTTATATCAACTCTATACTTTCAAATTGGAAAAAATCAGGAATCAAAAATATTTCTGATTTAGAAGCTCATGAAAGTAAACGTTCCAATAAATCACAATTTAAAAAGGTGACCAAAGAAGCTCCAGAATGGTCACAAAAGAAATATGTAGATAATACTAGTGCTGATCAGAAAGCTAAATTTGAAGCTTATAAAGCCAAACGAAAAGAGGAAAAAAATGCATCTAGTTAGATATCGAAGAGATACGCATAATAGACCAGCTTTTCTTACAGGTAATTTCTACTATTGTGAAGAACCAGATCAACATAATAATCATTGGCGCAGATGGACTAATGTCAAATATTTAGACACAAAATGAGCTATATTTTCTTAAAATAGTTTTCTTCTTTCTGATTTGGAGTTAAACCATTGTTTGCGGAATGAGGATTATAGTTGTTATAAAACTGTTCGAT
>SKDZ01000113.1_pt1 | contig 65429 bp, 58 predicted proteins | sample 4826551 | NCBI WGS metagenome assembly SKDZ01 (sample SAMN11008822, study PRJNA524170) | human gut metagenome | biome: Human fecal sample; material: Feces; isolation source: fecal sample from pouch patient p12, p15 | host: Homo sapiens | place: Israel: Tel-Aviv | collected 2016-02-02 | reverse complement strand
ATAATTCTACCTCACATCGAGGACACAATGCGATCGTTCCTGGGGCATCTGGTTGTGGACTTAAAGAGCATGAGGTTGCTCAGAAAATTCATGATAAATTCCGTGCTGTAACCAAAGCAGTAGATGCGACGGATAATGTTGGTAGAACTGCAAATGACAACCTATACAATATCGTTCGTAAAATGAATGCTGTAGGAAAAAGTTATCATGTTAGTCACCATCTGAATGCATTTAACGGAACTGCAAATGGTTTTGAAGTTTGGTATTATGCAGGAAATGCAGCGGCTAAAAAATTAGCAGAGGAAATTTGTATTGCAGTATGTAAGGCTACTGGATGGGTAAATCGTGGGGCGAAGGCTACTACATCCTTGTATGTGATCCGTGCATCATCTGGTTCAGCTATTTTGATTGAATGGGGATTTGTGGATAGTAAGAAAGATATGGATATCATGTCTAAAAAAATGGATGCCGGTGTTAATGCCTTGTTAAAAGTGATGGGGTATGCATCTGGATCTTCAAATAGCTCATCCAATACTTCAAATCAAAGCACTTCTAATTTCAAAGTGGGAGACAAAGTGAAGATTGTTGATGCACTTTACAAAGATAGTACAGGCGCTGGTCGGTCGACTGCTAGTCGTGGTAAAACTGGCACAATCAAGCGAGTTGTGAGTGGCAACAAACCATATTTGATTGACAGCCTAGGTTGGGCCCACAAGAACGATATCCAACTGGTTACTAGCTCAACTACCACCGCTACTAAAAAAGTAGGCGATACAGTAACAGTGCAAAGTCATGCCGCTCAATACCAGACCGGGCAAAATATCCCGTCGTGGGTTAAAGGTAAGAAATATAAAATCAAACAGATTAAATCTGTTAATCAATCTAAATCTAAAAAAGCATACTTGTTGGGCGGAATCAATTCATGGTTCTTGGAACAAGATGTCAAGTAGCATTGAACAACAACAAGCTTCCGTGGTAAAAAACAAGCCGCTAAATTTTAAGCGGCTTGCCTTTTCGATCTATTTTACAAGTTTAAAATGAAACGCTACTTGATTTAATTTTCGATTCCAATTATAGTCAAAATTAGGATGATACTCTATTTGGATTCCAAAATATCTTTTGAGGGATAAAATTGATTCGTGGACAATTTCTCTCATCAACGCCAAGTGTAAGTCTTTAAACTTTACTTCTTCATTGTTGGCATTTGGAGATCCTCCTAAAATAAGATGGTTATTTTCTTTTGGATTAATTTTGAACCCAGTGTCGCCATTAATCAGGTGGATATACCCCTCATCAATGGTAGGATCGAAATGGACTCCTCCGTCTTTGTTGGCTATTGATAGTATTAAATTCCCTCGGGTAAATTTGGTATCATAGAGTCTGAAAACAACTCCATTCCACCAATCAGTGAATGATACATTGAAACAATTTGATTTATCAGGATAGAATAAAAAAGTATCATAATGCTGATTGATGGCAGGAGGTAGTTCCCAAAATCGAGCGCAAAAAATTTGGCCATAAAAAAGATAATCTTTTTCTTCATAATTACTAAAGCTTACCATTGGTATTTTACTTTTATTATCAATTTGGTTTATAATACTGTGTGAATTGTTAGTGTCGTAAAACAACATCCTTAATACTCCAGATGAACGTTTTATTGATTTAAAGTTTCCGCTATCGTAAGAAAGCGCATCGGATATCAGAGCTTCAAAACATTCAATTAATTGTTGTTTAACATCATCTGGTAATCGCTGAATCCTTTTTTTATTTTTTGACATGAGGTGATAATATGACAGCTCCTTCCTATATAATTCCAATCGAAAATGCAGAAGAAATATTCGATATACCTCAAACTAATTTCATGAGTTCGGTATTCTGCTCAGAACCTAATATCACAAAAGAATTATTGAAACATCTATTAAGTGGAAAACCACTAGTAGATATATCGGATGGTGAGTATATTCATTTTTTCCAATTAGATGGTGAAGCAATTGAATATTTAAAACTACAGAACTTTGAGACATAGCTACACTAATGTTCACAAGTTTTTTTCTTTTGGTATATATAGTATATCAGACAGATTTAGTCGTAAGCTAAACTATTATCATGAAATTTCTTATATCGTGATATAATGGCAAACTTCGATGGTAAATAAATACCCCTTACTTTTGCGAGTAGGGGGCTTTTTTATTTGGGCAAGTATAATTCCTCTAACATCTTACGTCCATTCTAATTTGCAAGAAAGGGCTATAATTATCTAGGTATAAAACCCAAAAGAGATATCACTAAGCTTGCTATTTCGATTTTACTGATCGAAAGATTATTTCTTGTATTTTCCGAAATCACCTTATATTGGAAATAGACATCTCTAATATCATGGTGTTTATAAACTAATTCATTTATAGCATTTACTGTCTGTTGCACCGCATAAGGATTTGTATTATTTTTGTGAACTAATTTTATTATTAAAGCTTTGCTGTAATCTAAAGAGCCATCTCTATAATTGAGGAGAATCAAAACTGGTCCACCATCTGTTGGACTGTAATTTTTGATGGCGTTTTTTAGAGTATTATTTACATTTATATAAGCATCAATATCAAAATATACTCCATCTTTATTTTCTTCAAAATCTAAGGTTTTGTTTGAATTGAATACATACTTTCCATACCCAGGCCAAAATATATCAAAATTTTTGCCTGTCTGCTTGTGCCAATAAAGATAATTGTTGTCAATGTAAGGTTTATTTTCTCCGCTATACCTAGCCATCATTAACCCAACAATTCTTTGTTCATCTCGTTCATATCTTTCTTGAACTTTTTTGTCAATTTCTGACTTATTAAGTGCTGGAACCATTGTAAATCCTCCTTATTAATACAATAATATTTACTTGATACAATTTAATGGCATGCGTGTATTTAGAGAGTGGATAATTACGTTTTCATTATTTCACTCTCAAAGTATCACCTGGATACAACATGTAATTGTTCGGATCGATTCCGTTTAGTTCATAGAGTGTTTCCACTGAAATACCAACACGTGCAGCTATTTGGGGAGGCCCTTCGCCTTTTTGAACGGTCGTGTATTCTTCAACAGGTTGAGCCGGAACGCTGCTTTCAGGCACTGTTTCTTCAGAGCTTGCAGGAACCTCAACAGCTTGGACACTTTCTTCTGAATAAGCAGCCACGCTTTCAGATGAATATGCTTCGGATTCTGTAGAATTAGAAGCGAAAGGTGATTCGGTTAACTCCAGAGAAGCTGCCTTTGCGTATTTCTCAACTAGGTCTTGAGAGAGTTGCCCATTAAATTGCATCAACACTAGTTCATCTTCGTTAACAGCAGTGTAGGAGAAAAGCATTGCTGAATCTTTTCCAAGATCATCATAATATTTTTTAGTCGCTTTTAAGTCATCTAAATTATCAAAAGTTAGTAAGCGAGCGTTTTGCTGCTGATCTTCGTTATCCGTTTCAACCAAAGAAAATATTTTGGCGCTTGTGGCAGACATAGGCGCAATGCCAAAGTCTTCTTTAGTCATATCCCGTGGGTTGTAAACTACAAGAGATTGCTGTGAGAATGCCTCAATTATATCGTCTAGATTTGTAGCAGCTGATTCTGATGAGACAGTTGTTTCTTCTGTGGATGATGATGAGCTTGTTTCAACTTCTTTCTTTTTCGTGTAAGGCTTCAAAACAAGCTTTTCTGCACCTGATTCGGCATCATTCTTTTTTTCGTCGGGAGTAAAGATTATATTCTCATCCTCTTTTGAAACAGTATAATAAACAAAAGCCTCTTCATCATCTGTATCCTGAATTTTGATCGTGTCTTTTTCTAAAACGTACTCAAGTTTATAGCTCATTTGATCTATGAGTTGTTTTGCTATATCCTCACCTAATTGCTCCCATTCATCTTTTGCATTAGATGTCATACTGTCAGTATCGATGGATACCGACATTACATGATCAGAGAAAGATAAAAGCATATTTGGTTCATCTTCACTCGAAGATTCTGCAATCCAATCATTTGCTTTTAAATCTTCTGTTGTAATCTTTTTGCCACAAGCGGCGAGAAAGAAAATAGCAATTAAAGCAAAAACACCTAAACTAATCTTTTTCATGTTTATCCCCCTAAACCTATTTGAAAATATCCCATATACTAAACGTTGTTTTTCTATAAATCTTTGCTTTTGTTGATTTTATAGGTGATTTAGCAAACCCCATACCTTTCTTTCCATAACCGGGGATTACCGCTTTTTTGATTTTCCGTTTTGCTTTCCCAGTAGTTCTAGCCTTAAAACTTTTCTTAACACTCGGTTTTCTAAGACCTACTTTCATTTTTTACCCTCTTTTCATATTTTTATTTTATTGTACCAGAAAAACCGAAACATAAAAATCAATTTTAAAATGACCATACTTTGACCATACAACAAGAAGATTATTGATGATTATTGAGATATCTGCAATTACATAGACCGCCTTTATATTAGGGAAGGAAGTATTTCTAATGAAATGTAGGCAAGTCTATAAATGTAACAATGGATATTTTGCAATTTATTATATTGAGTTGCCTCTTTCTATTATTATTGTAACAATTTACTTAGTGATATACGGACTTTTTTTGTAGTACTAATTATTATCACCCCAGCGGCAGTCCCCAAGCCTCAGAGGCAGATCTGCTGTTTACACGCCGCTTGATCAAGTGCGGAGACTTGATGGGGATCGACATATTGGATCATTTGATCATTGGCGACAATGCCTATGTCAGTTTGCGAGAAGAGGGGCTGTGGCAACAGGAAGACGTGTGAAAATAAGCCGAGTTTGCGAACATTATTAAAAATAAAGGTGAATTGTCTAATCGTCTGTCTTGCAAAAAAATACGGGCAAGTGTAAAATATTATTGTAATTTTGTTTGCTGAATAGATGTTGAAACGCACGTTAGGCCTCTATCGCACAAAGGCAATGTTACACACAATTAAGTGCTTATGCACGAGGAGGTTTTTTTTAATGGAACAAGGTACAGTAAAATGGTTCAATGCTGAAAAAGGGTTTGGTTTTATCTCTCGCGAAGACGGTACAGACGTATTTGTACACTTTTCAGCGATCCAAGGTGAAGGATTCAAAACTTTAGAAGAAGGTCAAGCAGTAACTTTCGACGTGGAAGATTCTGATCGTGGACCTCAAGCAGTTAACGTAAACAAAGCGTAAGCTTTCAAACAAACTGCCAGTAAGAGCACTTTGAAATCAAAAACCCCAAAAGACCATCCATTCGATGGTCTTTTTTTTTGCTTTTTATAACGGAAAGGAAAAAGGGTAGTTCTCAGTAACCTGAGACTACCCTCGCATGTGAGACTATAAATCGTCCGGCGTCATGATCATCGAAAGGATCATTGGATGACGCTCGGTTTTTTCAAATAGGAATGGCTGTAACGCCGAAGACATCGCTTCTCTTAATTTGTGTTCTGTTGGGTCTGGTTGGTTCAAGACTTCCCGCAATGCACGGAAGAGGATCTGCTGTGCTTCGTTGATCATCTCGCCAGATTCCCGCATATAAACAAACCCACGAGAAAGGATATCTGGTCCAGCAAGGACTTCTTTCTTCGCCACATCGACTGTCGCGACAGCTAAGACGAGGCCTTCTTCTGAAAGAATGCGACGATCTCGTAAGACGACATTTCCGATATCACCGATACCGCTGCCGTCAACATAAACATCATTGGCATTGAAATGACCAGCCAAGCGAGCGGTATCCGCTGTTAAGGCCAACATGTCACCATTTTCCATAATGAAACAATTTTCTTTTGGTACACCGACATCTTGTGCCAACTGGGTGTGGATGTTCAGCATCCGAAATTCCCCATGGACAGGCATAAAGAATTTTGGCTTCATTAGACGCAACATCAGTTTTTGTTCTTCTTGGCCACCGTGACCAGAAGTATGGATGTTGTTCAATTTGCCATGGATCACGTTTGCGCCAGCTTCCAACAATAAGTTGATCAGCTGATTGACACTCGTGGTATTTCCTGGGATCGGTGAGCTTGAGAAAATCACGGTATCATCTGGGTGAATTTGGATTTGACGGTGAGTCCCGTTGGCAATCCGACTCAAAGCAGCCATTGGCTCTCCTTGAGAACCCGTACAAAGGATCATGGTTTCGTTTGCAGGCAAACGGTTGATCTCATGAGATTCCACAAAGGTTCCATCTGGCACCTTGATATAGCCAAGGCGCTGTCCGTTGACGATTGCATTTTCCATACTGCGTCCAAAAACGGCGATTTTACGTCCAGTCGCAACCGCCGCATCTGCAGCTTGTTGGAGACGGAAAATGTTGGAGGCAAAGCTGGCAAAAATGATCCGACCATCGATTTTTTCAAAAATCTTTTGGATCGAGCTGCCGATCGTTTTTTCTGATTTGGTAAAGGTCGGAATTTCTGCATTGGTACTATCGGAAAGGAGGCAAAGGACGCCTTCTTCACCAATTTTTGCCATTTTGTGCAAGTTTGCTGGTTCGCCCACAGGCGTAAAGTCAAACTTGAAATCGCCAGTTGCGACGATATTGCCAGAAGGCGTTTTGACAACGACACCTAAAGCATCAGGGATACTGTGAGTCGTTCGAAAGAAGCTGATGGATGTTTTACGGAAACGAATCACCGTATCTTCATTGATTTCGTGTAATTCCGCATCCCGCAGTAAGCCATGCTCATCTAATTTGTTGGTAATCAAAGCAAGTGCCAAGGGTCCCGCATAGATCGGGATATTGGCTTCCCGCAACAAGTAAGGGATTCCGCCAATATGGTCTTCGTGACCATGAGTGACGATCAAGCCTTTGACTTTCGGTAAATTTTGAACGATGTAGCTATAATCGGAAATGACATAGTCGATCCCAAGCAGTTCATCTTCGGGGAATTTGATTCCCGCGTCAATTAAGATGATCTCATCTTGGAATTGAACCCCATAACAGTTTTTTCCGATTTCGCCAAGTCCACCGACGCCGAATACGCCAGTCTCATTATTTTTCAGCGAAACTTTCATCTTAAAACTCCGCTAATTTGAAATCAGCGTTTTCTTTTTCGTAAGCTAAATGTTTTTCATCTAGTTCTTGAACGAACTCGATGTTGTATGGGGTATTTTGTTCAACCAGACGGCGTGCGATCACTGCATCGTCTGCTTCAATGTACAAAGAGTGGGTTTGTTCTCTCTTTGGGTTGCGGTCTTTTGTTTCTTGGTAATAAATTTTGTAAATCATATCTTTTCTCCTTTATCTGCTTTTCGCAGTAGTCTATTTGGTTGATGAATTCGCTGCATCACAAAATCGAGGTCCGAATAAAGTGACCTGAAAAGAAGGCTTCGAGAGCCGCTGCATGCTTTTTTCAGACAATCGTTGTGAGAAAAAAGAGAAAGCCTCGTCTTTGCTTTCCAAATGTCGTCATAAAAAATTCACCGGGTTTGTAAGTCGTTCCACTACAAGTATCCCTAGTTTATCACAGAAAAACGAATAAGTATAGAAACACGTCATTTTGAAAAGGCTTACTGAAAGAAAATGAAAGGACTATCGCTGAAGTTTGCTTTTTTTCGTTGAAAGTGCATTACAATAAGAATATTCCTATGCTATAGTAGAAGTAATGAAGTAAAAAAGGAGGGGATTTTTTGAAATTAATGTGGCACTACACGATGAGAAACAAGAAACTGCTGGTTTTTAATTTCATCTGTGTTTTTGGTTTTATTTTGATTGAATTAGGTTTGCCGACGTTATTGGCAAGAATGATCGACAAAGGGATCGCCGCTGGTGATCGCGACTACATATGGAAAATGGGTGCGGCGATGATCGCGATCACCATTGTGGGGATCACGATGAACATTTTGTTAGGCTATTTCACGTCACGTATCACCACTAACATTGTGGCAGATATTCGTGACGATCTTTTTGAAAAAGTCCAAGGCTATTCACATACCGAATATGAAAAAATCGGGGTTTCATCATTGATCACCCGTGTGACCAATGATGCGTATCAAATCATGCTGTTTATGCAAAGCATCTTACGGACAGGTTTAATGACACCCATGATGTTTGTGGTCAGCTTGTACATGGTCATGCGGACAAGTACACAACTAGGGTTGTATGTTTTGGGGGCATTGCCGATATTGCTGATGGCCGTCATCGCCATTGCCAAAATCTCGGAACCCTTATCCACTAAACAACAAGCCAATCTAGATAAAATCAATGGCATCTTGCGGGAAAATCTCTCTGGTTTACGAGTGATCCGTGCCTTCGTCAATGAAAAATTTGAAGAAAAACGCTTTGGCAAAGTCAACCAAGCCTATGCTTCTAGTTCTCGCAGCTTGTTTCGCTTGATGGCAACGGCACAACCAGGCTTTTTCTTCTTATTCAATATCGTGATGATTTTGATTATTTGGACGGGAAGTATTCAAATCGATCAAGGGCAACTGCAGGTCGGTGACTTGATTGCATTTATCGAATACATCTTCCATGCGCTGTTTTCTTTCATGCTGTTTGCGACTGTCTTTACGATGTATCCACGAGCGGCGGTTTCTGCTCGTCGAATCCAAGAAGCGTTAGATGCGACTTCTGAAATCAAAGAGCCAGAACAGCCAGTGACAGAAACTAAGACGAAAGGCTTCTTGGAATTCAAAAATGTTACCTTTGCTTATCCGGGACATGCGCAAAGTCCAGTGATCCGTAATGTTAGCTTTACCGCTTCACCAGGGGAAACCGTGGCGTTTATCGGTAGTACTGGAAGTGGAAAATCAACCTTGATCCAATTGATCCCACGTTTTTACGACGTCAGTGAAGGCCAAGTCTTGGTGGATGGTGTTGACGTTCGGGATTACAGCTTAACGACGTTGCGCAACAAGATCGGGTTTATCCCTCAAAAAGCGTTGCTATTTACAGGGACGATCGCAGAAAACCTACGCTATGGGAAAGAAGATGCCACGCAAGCAGAGCTGGAACGAGCAGCCGAGATTGCGCAAGCGGCAGATTTCATTTCTCGCACACCAGATGGCTTTGATGCTCACTTGGCAGAAGGCGGAACCAACTTCTCTGGCGGACAAAAACAACGCCTAGCGATTGCCCGTGCGGTGATCCGCCAACCAGAGATCTATATTTTTGATGATAGTTTTTCTGCATTGGATTACCAAACGGATGCAAAATTGCGGGCACGCTTGAAAAAAGAAACCACAGAATCGACCGTTTTGATCGTTGCTCAACGAGTAGGAACGATCATGAATGCCGATAAGATCGTCGTCTTGAACGAAGGCGATGTGGTTGGCATCGGCACCCACAAAGAACTGCTGCAAACTTGTCCAGTATACTACGACATTGCGGCGTCACAATTATCAGAGGAGGAGTTGGCACAATGAAAGCAATCTCTTCTTTAAAACGGTTAGGTGCTTACATCAAACCGTACAAAGTACAATTTATCCTAGTCTTGCTGTTTACTGTTGCAACCGTCGGCTTCAATGCGGCAATGCCGTATGTTTCTGGATTGCCAACGACAGAGATCAGCCGCAACATCGCCGCTGGCGAAGGCGTTAATTTTGATTACGTGATCCTTTGCTTGATCTGGATCGCAGTCGTTGGTGTCGGTTACTGTTTCTCACAATTGATGTCAGGGCTGCTGATCACCAACGTTGTCCAATCTGCGATGCGAGATCTGCGGCAAGACATTGAAGAAAAAATCAATCGTTTGCCCGTTTCTTACTTCGACCGCAACCAACAAGGGAATATCTTGTCACGGGTGACCAATGACGTGGATGCCGTCAGCGGTGCAATGCAGCAAGCCTTGATCGGGATCGTCAATGCCTTCTTAGGAATCGTTATGGCGGTTTCCATGATGTTTTACATCAATACCTACATGGCGTTGGTTTCATTGATCATGATCCCAGCCTCCTTATTGATTTCTCGCACGATCGTCAAAAAGTCGCAAAAAGACTTCCAAGGCATGCAAAATGCGTTAGGGGATCTGAACGGCTACGTACAAGAAAACATGACTGGATTCAGTGTGTTGAAAGTGTATGGACGGGAAAAGCAAACACTTGAAGGGTTTAAAAACGTTAACCACCAGTTGCGCTATTACGGCTTTCGTTCTGCCTTTGTGTCAGGCTTGATGATGCCGCTGGTGCAAATGACCGCTTACTTTACCTATATCGCAATGGCAGTCATGGGGAGCTTTTATGTGATCAGCGGCGTGATCGTTGTTGGTCAGCTGCAAGCGTTCATTCAATACATTTGGCAAGTCAGTCAGCCAATGGGGAACATTACCCAGCTGTCTTCCGTCTTGCAAAGTGCCTCAGCAGCAGCAAAACGGGTCTTTGAAATCCTAGATGAGGAAGAAGAGCCAGTCAATCAAACGGATATCCAATTGCCAGAACAAATCAGAGGCGACGTGACCTTTGAACATGTCGGCTTTGCCTATGATCCGAAAAAACCGTTGATCAAAGACTTGAACTTTGAAGTCAAAGCTGGACAAACCGTGGCGATCGTGGGACCAACAGGTGCTGGGAAAACCACTTTGATCAATTTGTTGATGCGTTTTTATGATGTCAATGAAGGGGCTATCAAGATCGACGGCATCGACACGAAGAAGATGGAACGACACGATGTTCGGTCACTGTTTGGGATGGTTTTACAAGATGCATGGTTGTACGAAGGCACGATCGGCGACAACATTCGCTTTGGGAAATTAGATGCCACCGATTATGAAGTCGTTGATGCAGCGAAAACCGCCAATGTCGATCACTTCATTCGCACGATGCCAGACGGCTACGAAATGATCATCAACTCTGAAGGGGACAATGTCTCCTTGGGGCAAAAACAATTGTTGACCATCGCTCGGGCAGTCATCTCTGATCCGAAGATCTTGATTCTCGATGAAGCCACCAGTTCGGTGGATACCCGCTTAGAAGCGCTGATTCAAAAAGCAATGGATAAAGTGATGGAAGGTCGTACCAGCTTTGTGATCGCCCATCGTTTGTCAACGATTCGTGAAGCAGATCTGATCTTAGTGATGGATCAAGGGTCGATCATTGAAAAAGGCAATCACGAGACCTTGTTGGCAGCTGGCGGCTTTTATAGCCAACTGTACCAAAGTCAATTTTCAGAAGAAGCCGAGTAAACCCAAAAGAGCGTCCAGTCTGACTGGCGCTCTTTTTGCATTGTCGCAAGGGTGGTGCTATAGTGAAAAAAGAAAGCGCAGATCCGTTTATGGATTGGAAGGAGAAGTTGATGGACAAAGAACAATCAGGGAATGAAACCCACAAAACAGTTTCGCCAGCCTCGTTGCAAGGAACACCTTGTTTTGTGGCGAAAAATGCGACGATCGTAGGAAACGTGACTCTAGGAAAAGAGAGTACGGTCTGGTTTCAAGCAGTGATTCGAGGCGATGCCAATCGCATCGAAATCGGCGCGCGTACCAATATTCAAGATGGAACGATCATTCACGTTGATCACGATGCCCCGACGATCGTGGAAGACGATGTGACTGTTGGGCATCAGTGTATGCTTCATGGCTGTACCATCAAAAAAGGGGCGCTGATCGGCATGAGCTCGATTGTTTTGAATCATGCAGTGATCGGTGAAAATAGTTTGTTAGGTGCTGGTTCGCTAGTAACGGAAGGAACCGTCATTCCGCCCAATGTGTTGGCGTTTGGTCGTCCTGCACGAGTGATCCGCCCGTTGACAGAGGAAGAAATCGCCAAAAATCAGGCAAACATCACGCATTACGTGGAAAATGGGTATGCTTACCAACAGGGCGAATATGGTGAAGTCTGACGCCGAACCAAAAGACGCAAAAAGGTGTACGAATTGCTTCGTACACCTTTTTTATGCAAGCTTATTTCAATTTGTTTGATTCCATGATCTCGTCGATCAAGCCGTAATCTTTGGCTTCTTGTGCGGTCATGAAGTTGTCACGATCGGTGTCGCGTTCAATCACTTCGATTGGTTGACCAGTACGTTCTGACAAGATTTTGTTCAGACGTTCGCGGGTTGCCAAAATGTGGCGGGCAGCAATTTCGATCTCAGTTGCTTGTCCTTGTGCGCCACCTAATGGTTGGTGAATCATGATTTCTGCATTTGGTAACGCAAAGCGTTTGCCTTTTTCACCAGCGGTCAATAAGAATGAACCCATAGAAGCAGCCATCCCCATAACGATGGTTTGGACATCGGCTTTGATAAAGTTCATCGTATCAAAGATCGCTAGACCAGCAGTAACGCTTCCGCCAGGCGAGTTGATGTACAAGTAGATGTCTTTTTCAGAATCTTGCGCGTCCAAGAATAAAAGCTGAGCAATGATCGAGTTTGCTAAGTCATCGGTTACTTGACCACTCAACATAATGATCCGGTCTTTTAATAGACGAGAATAGATGTCATACGCTCTTTCACCGCGAGATGATTGTTCAATGACTGTAGGAATTAAATTCATAGTGATAGTCCTCCTAAAAATCGTTATAGATATAGTTTAGCATAAAGTTTTCGCAATATCTAAGAGATAGTATACCGATTAGGTCAAGAAAGGTCAAATAAAAAGTTCGTTATCTTTTTTGCGAAACTTTCAAATATGATACAATATGAAAAAAGGAATGAGGAAGGATCGAAGAATGGCAGTAGCAATAGCAGGTTTGATCGGCGTCTTAGTGGGCGCATTGTTAGTAACCATCATTTTTAATTTACGCATTCGGTATGAGGAGCAAAAAGAAAAACAACGCCGTTTGTTGGAGCATAAAGTCAAAGAAATCGAAACGTTGGTTTTATTGAATCAAAAAATCAGTGAGATTCTACAAAAACGGGTCATGCTGATGGATGAGTATGTCAGCTTTGATGCCTTTGACGACTGTTATATCACCATCGATGATTTTGCCTATCTACAATCTTTTGCGGCGCAAAACAGTTTTTATCTACCGAATTTTTTCTTGGAAGAATTTTTCAAAAAAATCGGAACACGTCGGGTGATTTTATCCCCAGAGGAAACGGTTAAAATCGGTGGGTATACCTATAAAGGCGGTCGGATCATTATGGAAAATTTCCTTGATCAATTAGTCGAAATGGTCAATGAGCGCAAAACCCAAATGAAAAACATGACGAGCGAACCGTTGACCTATTTTTCAAAAACGATTTGATTCTACTGGTCAGCCGTTTTCCTTGGTTAAGGCAACCAAACCAGAGTATCGACGGTTGCGCTTTTTTAACTGATCACACACACTCTTACTGCGATCATAGTAAGAGTGTTTTTCTTTGACCGAAACAAAGCGTTATTATTCATTAAGAGGATCGAAACAAACAGAGGCTTTTTGGTTCTAGTAGATTCCATGGTAAAATAAAGAGTGAGAATGGAGTGAAAGAATGATGGTACAAATCGTTGCCCACCGCGGGAGTAGCGGCAACCGACCTGAAAACACGCTACCAGCATTTGCGGAAGCGGTGCGGGTCAAAGCTGATATCATTGAGTTAGATGTACATCTATCAAAAGATGGCGGCTTGATCGTCATGCATGATGAAACGGTTGATCGAACGACCAACGGCAAAGGTCGGATCTGTGACCTGACGGTTGCTGAACTAAAAGACCTCAATGCTGGTAGCTGGTTTTCTGAAGAATTCCAAGCCGCCAAAGTCCCCACGCTAAAAGAAGTGTTGGATTTACTTGCAGCGAAGAATTATCGTGGCATTTTGACGATCGAATTAAAAACCGATCATTATGAGTATGAAGGAATCGAAGCCAAAGTATCCGACTTATTGAATAGCCAAGAATGGCCCTTTACTCATTGGTATTGTTCCTTCAATATCGAGACCTTGGATCGGATGCATGCGATCGAACCGGGTGCTACCCTTGATTTTATTATGGGACGCGGGGAAGACAAACCACCGTTGGCGCTCAGCCGACCGTATATCGAAGGAATTCATCCTGCCTATCGCTGGGTTCAAGAGACAGCAACGGTCTTAACTGATTTTCCGATCGCGATCCGTCCGTGGACTGTCAACGAAGAAGCGGCGATTCGCACCTGCTTGGCTCTGGGGTTGACGGGGATCATCACCGATTTTCCAGAAAAAGCTCGGGCAATTGTGCAACAGGTCCGCGAGGAAACAAAAGGATGAAAAAAGTCTTAGTAATTGTGGGACCGACCGCAGTTGGCAAAACCGCCTTGAGTATCCAGTTAGCCCAAAAATACCAAGGGGAGATCATCAGCGGGGATTCCATGCAAATTTACCGTCAGTTAGATATCGGTACCGCTAAAGTGACGAAGGAAGAAATGGCAGGGATTCCTCATCATTTGATCGATATTCGTGGGATGACGGAAGCATACTCTGCCGCTGATTTCCAGCAAATGGGGCGTGAAGCCATCGAGACGATCCAGCAGCAAGGAAAGCTGCCGATCGTTGTAGGGGGAACAGGGTTATACATCCAAGCGCTTTTGTATGACTTTCGTTTAGGGGCAGAAGAAGGCGACCCAACGATTCGTCAGCGTTACGAACAAGAAGCAGCAGACATCGGCAAAGAAGCTTTATGGCAAAAGCTGCAGGCGGTCGATCCCTTGGCAGCAGCGAAGATCCACTACAACAATGAGCGGAAAGTGATTCGTGCGTTGGAGGTTTTTGAAACGACTGGCGAAAGTATCGCTGCACCAAAAGAGACACCACAAGCTTTGTACGATTTCTTCATGATCGGGTTAACCACTGAGCGAGAAGTGTTATACCAGCGAATCAATCAGCGGGTGGACTTGATGATGGATCAAGGCTTGATCGAAGAAGCAAAAGCTGTTTTGCAGTATCCAGAAACGCAAGCCGCTAAGGGGATCGGCTACAAGGAATTTTTGCCCTATTTTCAAGGGCAGGCCACATTGGAGGAGACCATTGAGCAAATCAAGCAAAACTCACGCCGCTACGCCAAGCGGCAGCTGACGTGGTTCAATAACCGAGCACAGCCCCGATGGATTGATTTAGTGAGGCAACCTGAAGAACAACGTACCCTTGAAACAGAAATCGACCAATGGTTGGAGGAGAAAAGATGAGCCAAGAACGTGTGATTCTTGTCGGAGTAGAAACGGAGAAAAACTATCTTCATTTTGATTCGTCAATGAAAGAATTGAAAAGCTTAACAAAAACCGCCAATGGTGAAGTTGTTTTTTCACTGGTGCAAAAACGGCAGCAAGTCGATCGACAAACCGTGATCGGCAAGGGGAAAGTTGCGGAATTGCAGCAGTTGGCAGAAGCACATGAAGCAGATCTAGTGATCTTCAATCATGAACTGACACCAAGGCAAAGCCAGTTGATCGGTGATGCGCTAGAAGTGCCAGTGATTGATCGCGTTCAGCTGATCCTTGATATTTTTGCGATGCGTGCCCGTTCCAAAGAAGGAAAGCTGCAAGTAGAATTGGCGCAGCTGGATTATTTGCTTCCACGCTTGATAGGGCAAGGAAAGAACATGTCTCGGCTAGGGGGCGGAATCGGAACGAGAGGGCCAGGGGAAACCAAGCTGGAGACCGATCGTCGACACATCCGCAACCGCATCACCATCATCAAACGGGAATTGAAGGAAGTGGCAGCCCATCGAGACCGAACACGCCAAAAGCGCAAAGACAGCCAAGTCTTTCAAATGGGCTTGATTGGTTATACCAATGCTGGAAAATCAACTATTTTAAACATTTTGACCAGTGCGGATACGTATGAGCAAGACCAGTTGTTTGCGACACTCGATCCTTTGACGAAACGCTGGCGGATGCCAGAAGGATTCGAAGTCACCATTACCGATACGGTTGGTTTTATCCAAGAATTGCCGACCCAATTGATCGATGCGTTTCATTCCACACTGGAGGAAAGTCAAAACATGGACTTCTTGCTGCATGTCGTCGATGCCAGTTCCGAAGAACGGGTCCAGCAAGAGGAGACCGTCTTAAAATTAATGGAGGAACTTTCTTTGACCCAATTACCGATGTTGACGGTCTACAATAAGGCGGATCGCATCGACGCCGATCAGTTTGTCCCAACGTTATTTCCCAACGTCTTGATCTCGGCAAAGAGTACCAAAGGCAAAGAACGCTTGACTCAGGCGATCAAAATGGAATTGATGCAGATCATGCAGCCTTATCATCTGGTGCTGCAAGCCGATGAAGGCAATGCGCTGAATCGTTTAAAACGGGAGTCGCTAGTGTTGAGCAATGCCTTCGATGAAGCAACACAGACCTATCATATCAAAGGATTTGCGCTGGAGGATACCTATCCACTACGCAGAATGGCGCAAGAACAGGAATAAACAGAAAACGGTGCAGCTGATGCACCGTTTTTTTTTGTGGTGACAAAATTATGGAAGTATAAGTGGTTTGACTTCCTTCAAGTGCAAAACCCGAACATTTTTGGCTAAGGCAACATTTCTTCCAGAAAAAGGACTGCTTGAACATGCGATCAAATCAAGGACTCAGTGGAAAAATCAAAAAAATTTGCATTCATGTCACTTTTTCTAACATGAGGGGTTGACACGCAAAAAAAGAATTGGTATAGTTTCCATAAAGTTACGCAGCATCATTGAAACGGAGGGGAGCCAAGTTATGCGGGAAAAAGAATTGCGGCGCTCAATGTCAGTCTTTCCTATCGGAACAGTCATGAAATTGACCGATCTCACCGCCCGTCAAATTCGTTATTACGAAGAACAAGAATTGATCCACCCGGAACGCAGCGATGGCAATCGACGAATGTATTCGCTGAATGATATTGATACCTTGCTAGAGATCAAAGACTATCTTTCCGATGGACTGAACATGGCGGGAATCAAACGAGTATATGAAATGAAAGTTGCCAAAGAAAAAGAAGCGAAGAACAAGCCGCCGCTGACCGATGAAGATGTACGTCGAATTTTTTATGATGAACTCTTGGCTCAAGGTGGATTGAATCAACAACAGCCATACCAGCAAAAAGGTCCACGAATGTAGAGCACTTGTAGATCATTGCTGTGATATAAAATAAGAATTGGGAAAAAGGAAGGGATACTATGCCAAAATTTGAAAGAACTGCCGAAGACATCAAACAAATCGTAAAGGATGAGAACGTGCGCTTTTTACGCTTGATGTTTACTGACATTTTAGGAACGAACAAGAACGTTGAAGTACCTGTAAGTCAATTAGATAAAGTACTGGAAAACAAAATGATGTTTGACGGTTCTTCTATTGAAGGATTTGTCCGTATTGAAGAAAGTGACATGTATCTGTATCCTGATTTGTCCACCTGGATGATCTTCCCTTGGGAAAGTGAACATGGCAAAGTGGCTCGTTTGATCTGTGATATCTACAATCCAGATGGCACCCCATTTGCAGGCGACCCTCGCGGCAACTTAAAACGGGCATTAGCTGACATGCAATCCCTTGGTTTTACTTCTTTCAATCTTGGACCAGAACCCGAATTTTTCCTATTCAAATTAGATGAAGCAGGCGAAATCACAACTGAATTAAACGACAAAGGCGGCTACTTCGATTTTGCCCCAACCGATCTAGGGGAAAACTGCCGTCGCGATATCGTATTAGAATTAGAAAGCCTTGGCTTTGAAGTTGAAGCGTCTCACCATGAGGTGGCACCAGGGCAACACGAGATCGACTTTAAATATGCGGATGCAGTGGAAGCATGTGACAACATCCAAACCTTCAAGCTTGTCGTGAAAACCATTGCTCGTAAACACGGCTTGCATGCGACCTTTATGCCAAAACCATTATTCGGTATCAACGGTTCAGGCATGCACTGCAACATGTCCTTGTTCAAAGGTGATGAAAATGTCTTCTTTGATGAAGAAGGACCAATGCAATTAAGCCAAACAGCGTATCACTTCTTAGGCGGTTTGATCGAACACGCCCGTGCTTACACGGCTGTCTGCAACCCAACCGTCAACTCTTACAAACGCTTAGTGCCAGGTTACGAAGCGCCTGTATACGTGGCATGGTCAGGACGCAACCGTTCACCATTGATTCGGGTGCCAGAATCAAGAGGCTTGTCAACGCGTTTGGAATTGCGGTCGGTTGACCCATCCGCTAACCCATACTTAGCAATGGCTGTTTTACTGCAAGCAGGACTTGATGGCGTTAGACGTGAGTTGACACCACCACCAGCTGTCGACCGTAACATCTACATCATGAACGAAACAGAACGTGCAGAAGCACAAATCGAAGATCTGCCATCAACGATCCACAATGCCATCAAAGCATTGCGCAAAGACCAAGTGATGATCGATGCCTTAGGCAAACACATCTATGCCAACTTTGTCGAAGCAAAACGATTAGAATGGGCAGCCTTCCGCCAAACAGTCTCCGAGTGGGAAAGAGAACAATACTTGGAACTCTATTAAAATCGCAAAAAAAGCCGCTAGAGATAAACAATCTAGCGGTTTTTTTATGATGGCACCAGCTTGTATCCTCTTGATTCTGGTTTTTATTTATTTCCGATCATCAATAGCTGCTTGATCAAAGTTTGATAAAAAAACCATTGCGAAGCTAGAGCGGTTCTGTCTATAAGAAGCGTAACTCTTGACCATTGGGAAAAATCAAAAAATACCAGTCGGGCGAGGACTGGTAAGAGGAAGAAAAATAGTTTTGGTATAAAGCTAGCATAGTCGGTCAAAGTAAAATGAACCTTAAAAAGTAGAAAGTTTCTTGTAAGAAGTCCTTATTCGTCAAAGGTTTCCAGCTCAGACAGTATTTTTGCGGGGACTTCTGATTGAGGGACTTCATTGGGACCAGAAATGATGCGGGTCTTACTGATTTCTGCTTTGACTAAAGTATTTGGAGCCAATGGTTTTACATTTTCGCCCGTCAGGTCATAGGTCATGAGTTCTTTTTCACCATTTTTCTTTACGAATTCAAAGGTGTATTTGTAGGTAAAAGAGCCATCGATTTTTTCACCAGAATCGCTGTAGGTCTGTGTCTTTTCAGGGACTTTGTTGGGTGTGATAGCATAAGCCGTGATGCCGCGATAAGTTGTTGCATAGTACGTGTAGCCGAAATAGCCGGCTACGACAATAATCAAAACGCCAAGCGTTACTAGTAGTTTTTTCATGGGTGTCATTCCTTTCCATTACTAGCATCACTATAGCATGTGGCCACTAAAAGCACTCATCGAAAGGGATAACAATATTGTAAGTTTAGCATTTTTGAATAAAAATCCTGTAACTTTCTGTTTAACAATTGTGATAATGAAAAATATTTCTGAAACCTTCCTGCAATATTGTAATGTTATTCTCTTACTTGTGCCCGATAGCGGGACAAATAATCAAAAGAGAGGTTTTTTCATTTGAAAAAATTTGCATTTACAGTTGTTGCAGGATTTGGTTTATTCGTTGGCGGAACAGTTGTTTCAGCAGCAGAACAAACCCATGTTGTCAAACCAGGAGACACTCTATCTGGGATCGCTGCTACTTATCAAACAACGGTCGAAGACCTTTTAGCTTTAAATGATTCGATCGAAAATCCAAATATGATTTTTGATGGCGAAACATTGTTGGTTTCTAACGATGGCCAATCAGTAGAAAACAAAGAAACAAGTACGAAAGAAAGCACAGAAAAAAGTGAGTCTACAGCGACTGCTAACGTGAGTCAAACCCGTTCAAGCGTTCCTGGTGCTGGTTCTGGTGTCTTGAATCCAGTGGATGGGATCAATTACTTCAATGGTGTGAGAGAATCGTACTACTCACAAAAAGTCTTGCCAGGAGGCGGATTGAATATCCCTGGTCGCCATGTAGCATCAGACGGAACCATCCGTGATGCCGATGGGTACATCGTTGTTGCCAGTGATAATCAACCGAAAGGATCGACTGGTCAATCATCTTTAGGTGCCTATAAAGTCTATGACACAGGTGTCGGTCATAGCGGTATTGATGTTTATACGAATTGGTAAGCAAGTAGAATACGAGTAGAGACGAGCGCATTTTAGAGCTCGTCTTTTTTTGATTGGCGAGAAAAAATCGTCATCTGGTCTAGACTAATTATTGTAATCAAACACAACCTGTGGTATTATTGGACTATACCAAATAGAAACGGAGCGCTGATCATGGAAATTATTCGCGTTAAAGATGCTGCTCAAGGCGGAAAGAAAGCTTTTGAATTGATTCAAGAAGGTATGGCAAATGGTGCCAAGGTCCTAGGTTTAGCAACAGGAAGCACGCCAGAAACCCTTTATGCAGAAATGACTGCCAGTGAAGTTGATTTTTCAGAAATGACTTCAGTCAACTTAGATGAATACGTAGGACTAGGCGGCGAAGACGAACAAAGCTATCGCTACTTCATGAATGCTCATTTATTCAATAAAAAACCATTCAAAGAAACCTTCGTACCAAACGGCAAAGCGGAAGACTTAGAAGCAGAATGCCAACGCTACGATAGCGTGATTGCGGATCACCCAGTTGATATCCAAATCTTGGGTATCGGTCAAAACGGACATATCGGCTTCAACGAACCTGGTGCATCCTTTGAAGGAACGACCTCAGTCGTTGATTTGACTGAATCGACCATCAATGCCAACAAACGCTACTTTGATAAAGTCGAAGACGTCCCAACGACGGCAATTTCAATGGGGATCGGTTCGATTATGCAAAGCAAAAAAATCATTTTGATGGCATTTGGCGAAGTCAAAGCGGATGCGATCCAAAAAATGATTGAAGAACCCGTAACCAACGAATTACCAGCTTCTGTTTTACAAAAGCATGATGACGTGATCGTGATCATCGATGAGGCTGCTGCCAGCAAGCTGTAAAACAAAATCAGCCCTTTTCAGAAATAAGTCAGAAGGAAAAATGAGCCATCCTCGCAGCTTCCCCCTGCGCTTGTGCAGTAGCGCCAGCGCAGCTGTGAGCAATGGTTTGTAGCTTACTTGCTTATTTTCTGAGGGGGCTTTTTTTATTTGACTGATTCGGCGCTGTTTTTTTCTTTTTTTCATCAGAGATGCTATAGTTAAAAGAGAGAATACGAAGAAAAGAGGGATGCAAATGGTTGATATGCATTTATCCATTCCTGAAGTAGCGCTGAGATTGCTGCTGGCAATGATCATGGGAGGAGCGATTGGGTACGAGCGGCAATACAAAAGCCGACCAGCTGGTCTTAGAACCCATATCTTGGTTTGCATGGGAGCTTGTGTCATTGCCCTGATCCAAGTGGAGATCGCCACAGGTGCCATGCGAGATGCGCTGGATCATCCAGATTTAGCAGGCGTGATTCGTTCAGACGAAGCACGATTGATCGCACAAGTCGTCAGCGGGGTCGGTTTTCTAGGCGCTGGAACGATCATTGTGACGAAGCGCTCGGTGACGGGGTTGACGACGGCTGCTTCCTTATGGGCGATCGCAGGTTTAGGAATTGCCATCGGGATGGGCTTTTACACCATCGCATTAAGCAGTTTTATCGGGATCTTCTTTGCATTGACGATCGTTAAGCGGATCGTCCGCGTACCGACAGCAAAAAAATTAGAGATCCAGTACATCCATCGCACCGAGACCAAAGAGTTTTTGACGGAGTACTTCCAAGAGAAAAATATCGTGATCGAAGATGTCAATTTTGATGTCAAATTTATGGAAGACTATCGCATTTATACCAACATTTATACGATTGATCTCCCCCGAGGGCTAGGCTTTTCTGAAGTGATCGAAGAATTGTCTGTCTACAAAAATGTCACGAAGATCCGCTTAGTGGATATTGCTTAATCGGTATTGAGTCAAAAAGCAGCAAGACACCTCACATTAGTGACGTGCTTTGCTGCTTTTTTTATGATGCGGTAGACATTTTTAAGTAAAAGAAACATACAGTCAAAATAACGATCACTATTGAACTCAGCAAATTGACCCCTTCATTCGTTACAAAGGAAAGACCGCCGACTTGCTTGGTGGCAACGTCGTGGTAGACTTTTTTTTCGGTGTATTGGTGACAGACAGGGCATTGATAGTGCACCTGAATCGTTGCGCCCAGTAAGCTGTCCAAGAGACTACCGCCAAAGCCTAAAGCAGTCAAGGTCAACCAGAGATCAAAGGAGAACGGCTTGCCGTTCAACCATAAGGCTGCTGCGAATAAACCAGTGATGGCGAGACTCCCTGCTAGGGAAGCGGCAGTTCCCAACCAACTGACACCACCGGAAAGTCCTGGTGGTAATTTTTTTCCCGTTAGTAAGTGACGCGGTGGACTTGGACTCAGCACGCCGATTTCTGAGCCCCAAGTGTCAGCCGTACAGCTAGCGATTCCCGCCACAAATCCCCAAAGGAATAGCGGTTCTTTCGTCCAAAAGGCAAGCAGTAGCGCAAAGATGCTTGGTGCGATGTTCGCAAAGACTTGTTTTGCATCACGGCGAGCACCTTTGGCAAGCACAGCTAACTCTGGCTGACTGCGCATTTTCTTTAAAAGACCAATGATGCCAGAGCTGGCAAAGAAAAAGCCAATCAAAAAGATGCTGTACCACGGACCAAAGCCAATGACCAGTGTGCCGCAAAGAATCGCAGCCAGTGCGCCAGAAACAGTCAGCCACTGAAAGACGAATGCTGCCGCTGCAACGAATATGCTGGCAAACAATCCCAGCATGAATTGATAAAAGAAAACCATTTGAACACTCCTTTGCGTATAGTGTAGCATAGGTCTCATTTATTTTACCGCAGTTAACAAAAAAATAGTCAGCCTGATAGCTTTTTACTCGTCAAATGAGAGCGTTTCATTTAAGCTAAGGGAGAGAGGTGATCCAATGAAAATCATTATCATAGGCGGGTCCTTTGGTGGTGTCAGCTGCGCCCGTGAAGCACGCCGATTATACCCTGACGCAGAGATTTTATTGATAGAAAAAAAAGCCCATCTTGGGTTTGTTCCAAGCGGTTTGTTATTGCTGATCGAAGGCAGGATCGCATCGCTGGAAGAAGCATTCTTTTGTACGAAGGAGCAGCTGGAGGCAGAAACGATTGACGTTGCCTTAGAAGAAACGCTTCTGGAGATTTTTCCTTCGGATCATCGGATTCGAACGGATAAGCGAGAACTAAGTTATGATCGACTCGTCTTGGCAGCAGGCTCCAGTCAAGATTCCACTGTTTTGCCACAACCAGAAGAAGCACTACTGACCTACAAGGAATATGAGGCAGCCAAGCATTTCTTGCAGCAATTGCCCCAAGCAGAGTCGATTACCATCGTAGGTGCTGGTCAAGCGGGGATGGAAGCGGCGAATACCTTGACTGCGATCGGAAAAAAAGTCAGTGTGATCGAATCAATGTCATATCCTTTATTCAAGTACTTTGATCACGATTTTTTGCAGCCCTTTTTAACGGAGATCGAAAAAATCCCCAACTTGCAGCTGCATTGGTCCAAGCCAACTTTGGCAGTCGTTAAAACGGAAACAGGCTTTCGGATCGAAACCGCCGATCAAGGCTATGAAAGCGATCTGGTATTGACGACAGTCAACGTTCATCCTCGCTTGCCAGAGGCATTTGCGGTCTTTGAATTACACAGTGATCAAACCATCTGGACAGATGCCTACTTGGAAACTTCTGCCACGGATATTTTTGCGGTCGGCGATTTGATCCAAATTCCAAATGCTATTACGAAAGATACGGTCTATATGCCCTTAGTCAACAATGCTGTTCGCTCAGGGATCGCAGCAGCTCGTAATCTGGCAAGCAAAACCACCCCGTTTCGTGGCGGATTGCGGACAGTCGGTACGCAACTGTTTGAATGGTACTTAGCAAGCACCGGCTTGACCGAGTCGGATCGGTTTTTCTTCGAATCTCCGATCGTCTGTCATGCGTTTACTGCCGCCAGTTCCTTGTTTGATCCAACACAGGTTCATGGAAAAGTGATGATCGAACAAGCCAGCGGCCGAATCGTTGGTGCGCAGCTTTTATCAAAAGCCAATATTTTGGAAAAAATCAATTTACTAGCGTTTGCGATCGAGCAGCAGGCAACGATGGAGGAGTTGACCCAAAAAGACTTTTTCTTCCATCCACGGTTCACTAATGTAATCGACGAAACTTTTCTGTGGTCGGGAAGTGATGCCGATGAGACTTGATCAGTTATTAGAAAAAAAAGAAGCAAAGCAATTGCAGCTGCTCAAAAAGCTTTTACTGGTGGGCGGAAAAATGGAGCTGCACGAGCTGGCGAGCTATCTTGGCATCAGTAAGCCTTCCTTGGAAAAATATGTGGAGGAGTTGCAAGATGAGCTGGCTCACTACCAAGAGCAGTGTCGGTTGTATTATCGAAAAGGTGTCCTGGTCTTTGAAATGAGTCCCACTTTTTCCCTCAATCAAATCGAATGGGCGTTTTATCGGTCAGCATTGAAATTTCAAATCCTCGAGCATCTTTTGCAGCATCAAGAGGTGACCACTGTCCAGCTGGCACAAAAATTAGCGGTCAGCGAGTCATCCTTGTTTCGCAAAATCAAAGAGCTAAATGGCTTGCTAGCAGAATTCGAGTTAGAGATCTGGCAAGGAAAGCTGATTGGGGAAGAAACGCAAATTCGTTATTTCTATTTTGAACTCTTTTGGTATGTCCATTCTTTCGACAGTCAGCCGCTGCCGATCGATGAAAAATACGTCGGTCTGATCACACGTGGTCTGAACATGACCTTCACGAAAGAAGCCCAACAGCGCTTGTCCCTATGGCTGAGGATCATGAAGGTGCGACTGAAAATTACTACTCAATCCTTTCAAGTCTTACGGGAGAAAATGGTACCCTACACGAAAGATCCTTTGTTTCAGCAATTACGGGAGTTAGTATTTCGTGGGTTTGGCCATTATGCATTAGAAGTCAGAGAAGAGGAGGCGATGCTGCACTTTGTCTTTTTACTGTCGTTCTCGGTGTTATCCGAACACGATCTGCAAGTGTATATGCTGCAGCGTTCTCGGTTTACGCCAACTGCCTTGACGGATACCTTGATTTTGGAACATATTTTGCATCTCTACCGCCCATCGTTTGTTCCCCGTGAAATCGAAGCCACTTGTTATGGTCACCTGCTGCAGATCCACAGCCGCGTGTATTTTTTCAAAGGGGATGTGGAGGTTTTTGATCGAGAAAATATTTGGCAGTTAGAAGCGCAGCTATCCAGTCGTAACATCCAGCAAATCAGTCACGAACTATTGGATAAGGCTTTAGCAGAGCTTGATATCAAGCCATCTGATAAAAATAGTTTGTTGATGATGACGATGGTCAAATACTTGAGCGTGATCACGATCATCGATTATCAAATCAATCGGGAGTTTCGCGTCGGGATCGCTTTGAAAATGGATGAACTGTTTAGAGAAGCCCTCTACTATATGTGGCTGCTGTATCTCAAAAATTTGAATGGCGTAGTCGTGGAACGCTATCGCCCGGAACAAGAATATGATTTGATCTTGGCAAATTATGCTATCGATACGAAAACACCGACTTATCGAATCAGTGAACTAGGTACCGCTTATGATCGGGAAACGATCAAAAAAATGATCCGCGAACGCTTTCAATAGTGGATTTCGTCAATTTCTTAGAAATTTGAAAAAAAATTGACGAACCACATAGCGAAAGTTCGGCTAAAATAAAAGCAAGTCAGAAAGCGCTAACAAGAAGAGCGTATAAAAAACTAAAGGGAGCGAATCAAATGGCAGAAAAAAATTATGTAATGGCGATCGACCAAGGAACCACTAGTTCAAGAGCAATTATTTTTGATCGTAACGGGAAAAAAATCGGCAGTTCACAAAAAGAGTTTCCGCAATACTTTCCAAAATCGGGTTGGGTAGAACACAACGCCAATGAAATTTGGAACTCTGTCCAATCAGTCATCGCAGGGGCATTTATTGAATCAGGTATCCGACCAGAAGCAATCGCCGGCATCGGGATCACCAACCAGCGTGAAACGACAGTGGTTTGGGACAAAACGACAGGCCAGCCGATCGCAAATGCAATCGTTTGGCAATCCCGCCAATCTTCACCGATCGCTGACCAATTAAAAGCAGATGGCCATACAGAGATGATCCATGAAAAAACTGGGTTAGTCATTGATGCGTATTTCTCAGCGACCAAGGTGCGCTGGCTTTTAGACAATATCGAAGGGGCACAAGAAAAGGCGGATAATGGCGAGCTACTTTTCGGAACGATCGATTCATGGCTTGTGTGGAAACTGACAGATGGGCAAGTCCATGTCACCGACTACTCCAATGCTAGTCGGACGATGCTTTACAATATCCATAAATTAGAATGGGATCAAGAAATCTTGGATCTTTTGAACATTCCAAGCTCGATGTTGCCAGAAGTCAAAAGCAACTCAGAAGTCTATGGTCACACCCGCAGCTACCATTTTTACGGCAGTGAAGTACCAATCGCTGGAATGGCTGGGGACCAACAAGCCGCCCTCTTTGGACAAATGGCCTTTGAAAAAGGCATGATCAAAAATACTTACGGCACTGGGGCATTTATCGTCATGAATACGGGTGAAGAACCACAATTGTCTGACAATGACCTACTGACGACCATCGGGTATGGCATCAACGGCAAAGTCTATTATGCCTTAGAAGGAAGTATCTTCGTTGCTGGATCAGCGATCCAATGGCTGCGGGACGGTCTACGAATGATCGAGTCTTCTCCGCAATCAGAAGAAATAGCTGCCAAAGCAAAAGGCGATAATGAAGTGTATGTGGTGCCTGCCTTTACTGGATTGGGCGCACCTTATTGGGATTCAGATGCAAGAGGAGCCGTCTTTGGCTTGACTCGTGGGACGACGAAGGAAGATTTTGTTCGGGCAACATTGCAAGCTGTTGCGTATCAATCAAAAGATGTCATCGACACGATGAAAAAAGATTCTGGCATCGATATCCCATTGCTGAAAGTCGATGGCGGTGCAGCCAAAAACGATCTATTGATGCAGTTCCAAGCGGACATTTTAGACATTGACGTGCAACGAGCTGCGAATCTGGAAACAACCGCATTAGGTGCAGCTTACTTGGCAGGGCTAGCGGTTGGCTTCTGGAAAGACTTGGATGAATTGAAATCAATGGCAGAAGAAGGGCAAATGTTTACACCAGAAATGCCAGCAGAAGAAAGAGACAATTTGTACGAAGGCTGGAAACAAGCGGTGGCAGCTACTCAGACCTTCAAATTCAAAGCGAAGAAAGAAGGCGAGTAAGCCATGACCTTTTCACATAAAGATCGGAAGCAAACCATTCAAGAAGCGGCAAAGACCACCTATGATGTATTGATCATCGGTGGTGGGATCACTGGCGCGGGGGTTGCTGTTCAAACCGCAGCCGCTGGGATGAAGACGGTTCTTTTGGAAATGCAGGATTTTGCCGAAGGAACGTCTTCGCGGTCCACCAAACTCGTTCATGGTGGTATTCGCTATTTGAAAACCTTTGACGTGGAAGTGGTCGCTGACACCGTGCGGGAGCGGGCGATCGTGCAGCAAATTGCTCCGCATATCCCGAAACCAGATCCAATGCTTTTGCCAATCTATGATGAACCAGGGGCAACCTTCTCCTTGTTTTCTGTCAAAGTGGCGATGGATCTTTATGATCGCTTAGCGAATGTGACAGGCAGTAAATACGAAAATTATCTGCTGACGAAAGAAGAGGTCTTAGAACGCGAACCTCAGCTGCAGGCGGAAAACTTAGTCGGTGGCGGTGTCTATCTTGATTTTCGCAACAACGATGCCCGCTTGGTGATCGAAAACATCAAACGAGCACAAGCCGATGGGGCAGCAATGATCAGTAAAGCCAAAGTCGTCGGCATCTTACATGATGAGCAAGGCATCATCAATGGGGTAGAAGTGGAGGATCAACTGACAAACGAGCGCTTTGAGGTTCACGCCAAAGTCGTGATCAACACGACAGGCCCTTGGTCAGACATCGTTCGTCAATTAGACAAGAATGATGAGTTGCCGCCACAAATGCGTCCGACGAAAGGTGTCCATTTAGTGGTCGATCGGGAAAAACTAAAAGTGCCGCAACCAACCTATTTTGATACTGGGAAAAATGATGGTCGGATGGTTTTCGTGGTACCAAGAGAAAATAAGACCTATTTTGGCACAACCGATACGGATTATACAGGCGATTTCGCCCATCCAACGGTCACGCAAGAAGATGTTGATTATCTATTGACCATCGTGAATGAACGCTTCCCTCACGCTCAGATCACCCTTAATGATATCGAAGCGAGCTGGGCAGGATTGCGTCCGTTGATTGTGAATAATGGCGGGTCTGATTACAATGGCGGCGGTAAAGGCAAACTATCGGATGAAAGCTTTGAGCAGATCGTTGAAAGCGTCAAAGAGTATCTTGAAGATGAGCGGCAGCGACCAGTCGTAGAAAAAGCCGTAAAACAAGCACAAGAACGAGTAGAAGCCAGCAAAGTGGATCCATCGCAAGTTTCTCGCGGCAGCAGTTTGGAACGCTCAAAAGACGGACTATTGACGTTGGCAGGGGGAAAAATCACCGATTATCGCTTGATGGCGGAAGGAGCAGTCAAACGGATCAATGAATTGCTCCAAGAAAGCGGTGCATCCTTCGAGTTGGTGGATTCAACCACGTACCCAGTTTCTGGTGGTGAGCTTGATGCAGCCAATGTAGAGGAAGACTTAGCGAAGCTGGCTGACCAAGCGCAAGCCGCTGGATTCGATGAAGCCGCTGCGACGTATTTGGCTCATCTTTATGGGTCGAATCTTCCCCAAGTGTTGAACTACAAGACGAAGTTTGAGGGCTTAGATGAAAAAGAAAGTACGGCCTTGAACTATTCTTTGCATGAAGAAATGGTTCTGACGCCTGTCGATTATCTATTGCGTCGGACCAACCATATCCTATTTATGCGAGACACCTTAGATGAAGTCAAAGCCGGTGTCGTTGCAGCTATGACCGACTTCTTTGGCTGGAGCGAGGAAGAAAAAGCAGCCCATGTAGCAGAATTGAACCAAGTGATCGCAGAATCAGATTTAACAGCCTTAAAAGGAGGAAAAAAAGATGAATGAAACAACCCAGATCTTTAGTGAATTTCTAGGAACGGCTATTTTGGTTTTGTTAGGGGATGGTGTGTGTGCGGCTGTCAATCTGAAAAAGAGTAAAGCAGAAGCCTCTGGCTGGATCGTGATCGCAATGGGCTGGGCGACAGCGGTAACGATTGCCGTTTACGTTTCAGGGTACATGGGACCTGCTCACTTGAATCCAGCCGTTACATTAGGCATGGCGATGACGGGGAATTTTTCTTGGAGCTTGGCTGTACCGTTTATGTTGGCACAAATTGCTGGTGCGATCGTAGGGGCGATCCTCGTTTGGCTCAACTACTTGCCATTATGGGATGAAACAAAAGACCAAGGCGCGATTTTAGGTACCTTTGCAACAGGGCCTGCAGTTCGTAATTTAGTATCGAATACCATCACTGAAGTGATTGGTACCTTTGTCTTAGTCTTTGGCTTATTGGCTTTTGGTGCCAATACCTTTACGGATGGATTAAATCCCATCGTCGTTGGGATCTTGATCTTAGCGATCGGGCTGTCGCTTGGTGGACCAACAGGCTATGCCATCAATCCGGCACGGGACTTAGGACCACGGATCGCTCACCAAATCTTGCCAATCAAAAACAAAGGGACTTCCGATTGGAGCTATGCGTTAGTACCAATCATCGGTCCAATGATCGGGGCAGCGATCGCAGCTGGTTTGTTTATGATGTTGCCATTATAAACGATGTTATTTTAAGGATGATGCCTATTGGTATCATCCTTTTTTAATCTTTAGCGATTGTCATTGAATTTGCTAAAAAAACATGGTTAAATGAAAAAGCTGAAACAGAAAGAAGGAAGGAGCTTTTACTTGAAAAAAATTCTGCGCTTTTTCATGTGGGTGGCGATTGTCCTGATCGGACTCTTAGCTGCCGTTTTTCTGGCTTTTCAACTCTCCCCACGACCGGGGGCTTTTTTGATCGGTCATCTGTTTAACCAAGAAGTGACCATCAAGGATGAGGCAGCTTATCAAAAAAGTTTGCCGAATGTGACGGTCAAACAGGACTTGACGTATCAATCGGATTATCAACGTAGTACCTTTGATCTATATTATCCCAAAGAGGCACAAGGCCCTGTTCCAGTCATTTTTTGGGTCCATGGGGGCGGCTATGTCGGCGGAGACAAAGAAGGGGTCAAAGAGTTTGCGACCTATGTCGTCGATGAAACCAAAGCCGCTGTGATTTCGATTAATTATGAATGGGCACCAAGTCTGCATTATCCTGGACAGGTCAAACAATTAGCCCAAGCGGTAGACTCGATCAAAGCAGATGCCCAAGCATACCCCATGCTGGATTTCGATCAACTCTTCTTCGGCGGGGATTCTGCAGGAGCCCAAATCGCTGGGCAATATGTGGCGCTGCAAACCAATCCAGCGTATGCGAAGGAAATGTCCTTTGATCAAGACATTCCTGCATCGGCCCTGAAAGGGTTTATTTCCTATTGCGGACCGCTTGATTTGAAGCAGATCGCTGGGACTTCTTCAGATGATCGCTTTATGAAATTCTTTGTCAAAACGGTGGCTTGGTCGTTATTAGGCAAAAAAGAATGGCAAGATAGTCCCCAACTGCAGGAGATCTCACTGGTGGATAAATTGACGGCTGATTTTCCACCAACGTATATCACGGATGGCAATGCCTATTCCTTTGAAGACCAAGGCATTGCCTTTGCCAACCAGCTGCAAGCTCTTGATATTCCCGTGACGAGTCGCTTTTACAAAGGGGATTCGGAAACGGTGACCCACGAATACCAATTTGATTATAGCTTGCCCCAAGCACAGGCCTGTTTGACAGAAACGTTGACCTTTATCAAAGACCAGTTGGCTCACTAAAAAACACCTTGTTTCTCACCCTCAATTGGCGAGAAACAAGGTGTTTATTTGTCAGCAGATCAATCAAGTCCGATGAAGTAGTCATCGTCTTTCATCGCTTCTACAGAACCAAGCAGATACCCATTCCCAACTTGTGAGAAGAAGTCGTGGTTGCTGGTACCAGTTGAAATACCGTTCATGACGATTGGATTGACATCGTTGGCGGTATCTGGGAAAAGCGGGTCTTGTCCTAGATTCATCAAAGCCTTATTGGCATTGTAACGCAAGAAGGTTTTGACTTCTTCGGTCCAGCCGATCTCATCGTATAATTCTTCGGTATAACGCTCTTCATTTTCATACAACTCATACAACAAGTCGTACATCCAGTCTTTCAGCTTTTGCTGTTCGTCTTCTGGTAATTCGTTGAAACCTAATTGGAATTTGTAGCCGATATACGTGCCGTGAACGGATTCGTCACGAATGATCAATTTGATGATCTCCGCTACGTTCGCTAGTTTGTTATTGCCTAAGTAGTAAAGGGGTGTATAGAAACCTGAATAGAATAAGAAGGTCTCTAGAAATACACTGGCGATTTTTTTCTCTAGCGGTGTGCCATTTTTGTAGATCTCATTGATTCGTTCGGCTTTCTTTTGCAAATATGGATTGGTGTTGGTCCATTCAAAAATATCAGCGATCTCCGCTTTTGTATTCAGGGTGCTGAAAATCGATGAATAGCTTTTTGCATGGACAGATTCCATAAATTGGATGTTGTTCAAGACCGCTTCTTCGTGTGGGGTGCGGACATCTTTACGCAGTTGATCCATACCGCTTTCTGATTGAACGGTATCTAATAAAGTCAAGCCGCCAAAGACGTAGCCCACCGTTGTTTTTTCTAATGGAGATAGCGTTCGCCAGTCATCAAGGTCATTTGATAAAGGGATCCGCGTATCTAACCAGAATTGTTCTGTTAATTTTTCCCAAGTGGATTTATCGATGATATCTTCGATCTCATTCCAGTTGATTGCTTCATAGTAAGTCTTACCCATAGTCGGTTCCTCCAATAATCGTATCAAGACAACAGCCGACCCGCTGTCAAGAAAGAGCAGGGGCAGGCGGTTGGTTCGTTTTCAGGCAAAAGTTGGATTAGATGACGCAGCTTTCACATTGGTTGCTGCCGATCTCTTCTGCATCATCTGTAAAGGTCCGTACATAGTAGATCGATTTGATGCCTTTGTGGAAAGCGTAGTGACGCAAAATGTTCAAATCACGCGTGGTTTGTTTTGTCGTTTCTTTCCATTCGTAAAGACCTTCTGGAATATCTGAACGCATAAACAAGGTCATACTCATACCTTGATCGACGTGTTTTTGAGCAGTTGCGTAAACATCGATCACTTTGCGCATATCCATATCGTAGGCTGATTTGTAGTAGCCGATCGTCTCATTGCTCAAGTAAGGTGCTGGATAGTAGATCTTGCCGATTTTCTTTTCTTGGCGTTCTTCGATCATCCGAGTGATTGGGTGGATGCTGGCACTCGTATCATTGATATAAGAGATCGAACCATTTGGTGCAACGGCTAGGCGGTTTTGGTGATACAAGCCGGTTTCTTTGACGGTTTGTGCCAAGGTTGCCCAATCTTCACCAGTTGGTAAAAAGACGCCTTCGAACAATGCTTTGACTTTTTCCGATTTTGGTTGGTAGTCACCTTGGATATAATCGGTGAAGTAGCTGCCGTCTGCATACGCTGATTTTTCAAAGTTATGGAAAACTTCGCCTTTTTCTTTGGCGATGGCATTGCTTTCAACCAATGTCCAATAGTTCAACAGCATGAAATAAAGATCAGTAAATTCAAGGGATTCTGGTGAACCATATTCTATTTGATTTTTTGCAAAATAGGTATGCAAGCCCATTGCGCCTAAACCGATCGTGTGGTTCAAGGCATTCCCATTTTGGATCGATGGTACTACGTCAATGTCAGACGCATCAGTAACAAAGGTCAAGGCACGAGTCATTGCTCGAACAGATTTCCCAAAGTCAGGGCTGTCCATCAAGTTCACGATATTGGTGGAACCTAAGTTACAGCTGATATCTGTTCCTAAAACTTCGTATTCTTGTTTGCCGTTGATCTCAGATGGTGCTTGGACTTGAAGGATCTCGGAACAAAGATTACTCATGATGATCTTGCCATCAATTGGGTTGCTGCGGTTTGCTGTATCGATATTGATGATATAAGGATAACCAGATTCTTGCTGCAATTTAGAAATTTCGTTTTCTAGATCACGGGCTCTGATTTTGGTTTTGCGAATCCGTGGGTTCATGACTAAGTTGTCGTATTCCTTGGTGATATCGACATAAGAGAAGGGCACGCCATATTCTTTTTCGACACTGTAGGGACTAAAGAGATACATCTCTTCATTTTTACGCGTCAATTCGTAGAATTTGTCAGGTACGATCACGCCTAATGATAAGGTTTTGACACGGATTTTTTCATCCGCATTTTCTTTTTTCGCTGATAAAAAGCTGATGATGTCTGGGTGGAAGACGTTCAAGTAGACCACGCCAGCCCCTTGCCGTTGACCCAATTGGTTTGAGTAGCTGAAGCTATCTTCAAACAATTTCATTACAGGCATCACACCACTTGCTGCCCCTTCGTAGCCTTTGATAGGCGCGCCGGCTTCCCGCAAGTTTGATAACGTGATCCCGACACCGCCACCGATTCGTGAAAGTTGCAGCGCGGAGTTGATCCCACGACCGATCGCGTTCATGTCATCAGTGATTTGGATCAAGAAACAAGAAACCAACTCACCGCGACGTTTGCGTCCTGCATTCAAGAAAGAAGGGGTTGCTGGTTGGTAACGTTGGTAGATCATTTCATCTGCCAAGCTCATTGCTAACTCTTCATTGCCATCCGCAAAGTAAAGGGCGTTGAAAGCCACCCGATCTTCGTAACGTTCTAGATACGCGGTACCATCATTCGTTTTTAATGCGTATTGTGAATAAAACTTGTAAGCAGCCATAAATGATTTGAAAGTAAAGTGTTGCTCATCTAAGAATTGATACAATTGCTCAATAAAGGCAGGGCGATACTTTTTGATAAATTCTTCTTCTAAATAATCATTTTCAATCAAATAATTGATTTTGTCCATTGCAGTCGCAAAGGTTAAGGTATTTGGTTCAACGTTTTCTTTAAAGAATGCCGCTAAGGCTTCTTTGTCTTTATTTAATGGAATTTGACCATCTACTGGACGGTTGATCTCATTATTCAATTTGAAATAACTGACATCTTTGATTTCTTTCAAGCTCATAAATGGCTAACCTCTTTTCTTGTTTTGTTCGTATAAAAAAGGACTTGCGGTCTGGACGACTGACAAATCCCTCAAAAGCATCACATTGAGAAAAATCTTAGCTCGCTAATTGACGTAGTTGATCTGGACGGAAACCGATGATCGTTTGCGCATCAGAGGTAATGACTGGCACACTTTGGAATCCTTGTTCTTTCAAAAATTCTAATGCTTCAGGCTCATTATCAATATTGATTTCTTCAAATGCAATCTGATTTTCACTTAAAAAGCGTTTCGCCATTTTACATTGCATGCAGTTGTTTTTCGAAAATAGTTTGATATTCATAATTGTTTCCTCCGAGTTGTAATAGTTATAAACCTAGTATAAATAAGTCTCGGAGAAAGTCAACGAAAAAACACTATATCTTGTGCTTGTGAATTCGACATACACAATTTATAGTGTTTCTGTGTTTTTTATGCAAGGGAAAAAAGCGGAAAATACTTATAATTACAAGGTTTTTGCGTAATTAATACAGGGGATATGCAATCAAAATGAGTAAAAAAAATCCTTATTGTGAAGGAAGATTCAAAGTGAGACCCAAAACAGATTGACTTCTTATGGAAATGGCTCTATTATAATGATAATCATTCTCAATTAAAGTAGGTTAATTATAACAACACTTCACAAAAGGAGTAAGAAGCAATGAAAATGGCGCAAACTCGGGCTTCTGGAACATACAAAATCGACTCGTTGGCAACCACCAAAGAAATCACGGCTCATTTAAATGATCTTGGTATTCGCACGGGCGTTGAAATCGTTGTGGTACAAAAAGATCGCAAAGGCGGCATCATTTTACACCAAGGGACGCGGATTGCTTTAGATGAACGGGTCATGGAACAAATCGAAGTCACAGAAACCCAGCAGCAAACCATCATTACCTCTTTGGATCAGCTGCAAGTCGGTGAAAGCGGAAAGGTCAATCAGATCGCCGCCAAAGGTGCGGTGCGCCGTCGATTGATGGATATGGGGCTTACGAAAAACGTCCATTTGGAAGTGGTGAAGCTGGCTCCTTTGGGTGATCCGATGGAGATTCGGCTCCGCGGCTATGAATTGTCTTTGAGAAAGCAAGAAGCAGCGTTGGTTTTTGTCGAAAAAGGAGTCGAAGCGTAATGACCTATCACTTTGCATTAGCAGGAAATCCCAATAGCGGGAAAACGAGTACCTTCAATCAATTGACCGGTGCCAAACAAACAGTGGGGAATTGGCCAGGCGTTACCGTGGAACGAAAAGCGGGGCGACTGCGAAAAGACCGACAAGTATTGATCCAAGATCTACCAGGGATCTATTCCTTGTCGCCGTACACACCAGAAGAACTGATTTCTCGCAATTATTTGATGGAAGCATCATTGGATGCGGTGATCAATATTATCGATGGAACCAACCTGGAGCGCAACCTGTATCTAACATTGCAATTATTAGAAATGAATGTCCCGACTGTGGCAGCCATCAACATGATCGACCTATTAAAGAAAAAAGGCTTGCAGATCAATTTCGAAAAGCTGGCTTACGGTCTAGGGGTTCCCGTAGTAGGGATCAGTGCTTTGAAGCAACGCGGCTTAACCAAAATGATCGAGGCAGCGAAGCATGTAGCCAATACACAACCGCTTCCTCCCCGCTACGATGCTCGTCTAGAAGCTGGCTTGACCGAGATCATGGCGATTTTGCCAGAGACGATCCCTCAGCAGCAAAAACGCTGGTTTGCCATAAAACTCTTTGAAAAAGATGAAGCGATTCAGACGATGTGTAAACTAACTGATTCCCAGCAGGCAGTCATTAAGGAGACGATTTCGATTTTAGAGCTGATCTTTAAAGACAGCAGTGACGCCATTCTCGTCAATGAGCGCTATGGCTTCATTGAAGAATTGTTGGCGCTGGCAGTCATCAAGGAAACAGATCAGCACTTAGCCTTCAGCGACAAAATCGACCGTGTGTTGACCCATCGCGTATTGGCACTACCGATTTTTGCCTTCATTATGTGGGGAATCTACTATTTATCGATTCAGACGATTGGTACGATCGGTACTGATTGGGTCAATGATGTATTATTTGGCAGCTGGATTCCCGAAACAGCAGCGCACTGGCTAGAACAGCTGCAAGTCGCCCAGTGGCTGCAAGAACTGATTTTAGATGGCATCGTGGCAGGGGTCGGTGCGGTCTTAGGCTTTTTGCCGCAGATCTTCGTGCTGTTTTTTTGTTTGGCTATCTTGGAGGACTGCGGATACATGGCACGGGTAGCATTTGTCATGGACCGCCTGTTTCGCAAGTTTGGTCTATCTGGCAAGTCGTTTATCCCCATGTTGATCGCTACCGGTTGCGGGGTGCCGGGGGTGATGGCAAGCCGAACGATTGAAAATGAAAAGGATCGTCGGTTGACGGTGATGGTCACGACCTTCATGCCATGTTCTGCCAAATTGCCGATCATCGCATTGATTTCAGGAGCCTTTTTCCCTCAGTATAGTTGGGTCGCCCCATCGGCCTATTTTGTCGGCATGGGTGCTGTGATTTTTTCAGGGATCGTCTTGAAAAAAACGCCTTTATTTGCAGGTGATCTGGCACCATTTATTATGGAACTGCCAGCGTATCACTTGCCGCAGCTCACAACGATTTTGAAAAGTGCCTGTGATCGAGCCATTGCTTTTGTGAAAAAAGCCGGGACGATAATTTTTGTGGCTTGTATCTTTGTCTGGTTTACCTCCAGCTACAGCTTTGCCTTGCAGCGGGTCACAGAAGACCAAAGCATTTTGGCCTTTTTCGGACGACTTTTGGCGCCGCTTTTTGCTCCCCTAGGCTGGGGAACCTGGCGAGGCGCCGTGGCGACGATCACTGGCCTGGTCGCCAAAGAAAATGTGATCGGCACCTTTGGGATCCTCTACGGACAAACTGGGGAGTTGTCAGAAAGCGGGACGGAGATTTGGCAAGTGTTGCGCGGCGATTACACTGCTGTGGCGGCATACTCTTTTCTCGTCTTTAATTTACTATGTGCCCCTTGTTTTGCTGCTATCGGTGCGATCCACCGTGAAATGGGGGACAGCAAGTGGACGTGGTTAGCCATTGGCTATCAATGCGGCTTGGCATACTGCGCTAGTTTGTTGGTCTACCAATTCGGGCACGTCGTCTTTGAAGGCGGACACCTCACGCTCGGTGTTTTCGCGGCAATCCTTATTGCTGGGCTATTGGTATTTGCTCTGTTGAAGAAACCATTCCGAGGGAGTGCACCCTTGATCCAAGTCGTAGGAGGCGAAAAATGATTGCTACAATAATTCTAAGCGGCCTGATTTTTGGCTATGGCACCCGTGTAGTGTACCGCATGGTGAAAAAGGATCATTGTTCTGATTGTCATAGCAGTTGTCCCGTGAAGCATGAGGAAGCAAAGTAGAAAATAGCAGTTGTAAGTAAAAATTTGTGTGAAAATACCTACGGGTAGAAATACAATTGAAACGGTAGATCTTAGCCATGAATAGATTGTTTGCTTTAAGAAGTTCTTAGTTTATTTAAGAGCTTCTTTTTTTATTGTGGGTGCAAGCAAAAGATCTGTCCATTTTTGGTTCACTTTTTCCTTGAGAGAATAAGTTTTGTGAACTGCTCAAGAAGTTTATCGAGAAAAACTGGAGGCTAATAAAAAAAATAGCCAGTATACCTGGTCTTTTTGAAAAGAGCAGTTCACTTAATCTGGAAGCGCGTACAAATATGTGGTCTCAAATCGTCTATTCAGGCCAGAACTTTTCACTTATAGTGTGTGTATAGGAATGATCTCGAGAAATTCTTTACTAAAACCTAAAGAAATTTTTTTAGAAAGGAAATCGTCGTTTGCAAACTACATTATTAACAAAAGAAAACATTTTACTTCAGCAAGACAGTACCAGTTGGCAAGAAGCAATCAAAAAAGCAGCCCAGCCGTTATTGAAGAATGGCAGCGTTACAAAACAGTATGTCGAAGCGATGGTTCAATCTGTCTTAGATGCCGGGCCGTATATCGTGCTTATGCCTGGGTTTGCTTTGGCCCATGCCCGATCAGAAGATGGGGTTTGTCGTTTAGGACTAAGTGCGATGACATTAAATACCCCCATCTCATTTGGTTCGCCCAATGATCCAGTGAAAGTCATTTTCTGTTTGGCAGCGATAGACCCGACCAGTCATTTGGAACTGATGGGTGAGTTAGCAGAAGTTTTAGCAAGGGACAATATCATTGATCGTTTAGCAAATGTGCAGACACCAGAAGCATTTATAAAACTATTAGAAGAAACGAGGAGTTAAGATGGGATTCTTTCAAAAAAAGAAAAATGATGTATCGATCCAAGCTGATGCAAAACCTAAGACAAGTAATGGCAAGAAATATTTGATAGCGGTTGCATGCCGTGCGGGGATGGGGAGTTCAACGCTGCTTCACATAAAAGTAAAATCAGTGATTGAAGAAAACGGCTATCCCATTGAAACGATTCATGGAAATCTAGACGTCCTCATTGGTTTTACGGGCGATGCCTTTATGAGTATGGCAGATATCGCAGCGGAACCTGATTTTCAAAACAAACCTTATGAAGTCATAGGTATTCAAAATATTATGAGTAAAGAAGAGATCCAAGGAAAACTAGAAACATTTCTTGAAACGATGCAAACAAAATAAATTGATGGAGCGAGGAATAAATTGAATGGCAATTTTAGTAATGAACCAATTCAGAAATACTGCTGTGTTGCTAATGATTTTGGCTTTGATTGGGTTACTTGCACAAAGAAAGCCTGCGAAGGAGACCCTGAGCGGTGTCCTCAAAGTGGGCATTGGGTTTATGATTTTTAATATTGGTGGTGGTCATGTAGGAACGATTGCTGCAAATTTTGCCACGTTGTTTCAGACCGCATTTGGTGTTCAAGGGACGGTTCTGGCAGTAGAGCCTGCTACAGCGTTAGCCATGGATGTATATGGTTTTGAAATATCAATGATTATGGGCTTAGGGTTCATATTCGGATTAGTTATTGCGAAATTGACGCCTTTAAAATCAATTTTCTTAACCGGTCAGCATTATCTTTTCTTTGCTGCTGTCATTGGGTTGATTTTTATTTCGAATGGTATGCCCACTTGGGTAACAGTTATCTTTGGTTCTTTGGTGCTAGGTTTTGCAGGAGCAGGGCTGCCCAAATTGGCTCAGAAATATACAGATGAGCTGACAGGTAATGCAGGGGTTGCACTAGGTCACTTTAACTTGATTTTTTACTGGTTCTCAGGTGTCATCGGCAGTGTCATTGGAGGGAAAAATTGGCAAGCAAAGAAAGAGAAAGCAGCCAATCGCGAGCTCCCAGATTTCTTCTCCGTATTCCGAGATTTTGTCTTCTCTGTTGCATTTTTCATGATTATTCTTTTCTACATTGCAACGATCGCAGCAGTTTTAAGTGGCCATATGGATGTCGTTCAAGAAATGGCTGGCAACGACTTATGGTTCTTGTATCCGTTGATTCAAGGGTTGCAATTTGCTGCGGGGATGTCTGTACTGATTTATGGTGTGCGTCAATTTATTGCTGAATTAACGGCTGCCTTCGTGGCGATCTCAGAAAAATATATCCCAGGATCAATGCCGGCAGTAGATGTTCCTGTGTTTTTCCAATATGCGCCAACCATGGTTCCTGTCGGTTTTATTACCTCGTTTATAGGTGGGTTAACAGCGACGTTTGCCATGGCTGCTATGGGTTCTCCCGTTGTGCTTTTGCCAGCAGCTGGGATTGCTTTTTTCTCGGGTGGAACTATGGGTGTCTTTGGTTCAATAAGAGGCGGGTTGAAAGGGGCGATCATCGCATCCTTCTTAGGCGGTATTTTGCTGACTGCATTGCCTTTGGTGCTTTTCCCAGCTTTTTCTGAATTAGGCATCACAGACGCTGGATTTCCTCAAATCGACTACAATATTATCGGAATTTTACTAGACAAAATCTTAAAACTATTTAGTTAAACAGTATGATTAGCAAGGAGAAGGATGGATACAATTTCTCCTTGCTATAAGGAAGGAAAATCTGTATTGAATGAAAAAAACGTTTTGTTTGCATATAGTACGAATTTAAAAGCCCAAAGCGATGCTCAATTTTATCGGCTTGAAGAAGAAGAAGTCTATCAACAGATGGTGAAGGCCAAAGAACTTATTCTCCATGCAGAAAAAAATCATAAGCGCGTTCATGTAACAGGCGTGGGAAAATGTTCCTATGTAGCAGGCTATACAGCTTCACTTTTCTCATCTGTCGGTACGCCAGCCTATTTTTTAGACACAACCGAAACTGTGCACGGATCGGCAGGACAAGTCGTGGCTGGAGATGTAGTGATTGCGATAAGTAATAGTGGGAACACCAAAGAATTAGAATATGCACTTGCTGCCTTAAAAGCCAATGGCGCCGTAATTTTAGCCGTAACAGGAAATGAAGATTCTTCCCTAGCTTCCTGTGCTGAAGTCACATTGTCTTCTTATGTTTCCCAAGAAGGGGACTCATTGAATAAACCGCCACGTTCCTCTGTGATCGCCCAAATGATCCAGCTGCAGGTTCTGTCGGTGTTGCTGCAAGAAGCAAAAGAAATCAATTTAGAAGATTACCTTAAATGGCATCCAGGGGGAAGCTTAGGAGCAACGACAAAAAAGGAGCTTACACAATGAAAATCAGAGGAATTATACCAGCAATGGTCACACCATTAAATGAGAACGGCATCAATGAAGAGGGCACTAGAAAGCTTGTCAGGCATTTGATTGCTGGTGGTGTCCACGGGTTGTTTATTTTAGGAACCAATGGCGAATTTCATACCTTAAGCAAAGAAGAGAAAATCCAGTTTGCAAAAATCGTTGTCGATGAAGTATCGGGCAGAGTACCAGTATTTGCAGGTGCCGGAGATATCGCAACGAATAAAGTGATTGAGTTAGTAAATGAGTTTGCAAAAATCGGCGTTGATGCTGCTTCCATTATTACACCATATCTTTTGAAATATACCGATGAAGAGCTGATTCATCATTACCGTGTGATTGCTGAGCAAACGACACTACCAATCATTTTGTACAATATTCCGCCAAATACTAGAAATTTCATCAATCGTCATGTTTTCTCGGAATTACTCAAAATTGATTCGATCATTGGGATAAAAGATTCAAGCGGTGATCTAGAAAACTTCAAGGGCTATCTTGAATTAAATCATCGACAGGATTTCTCTTTGCTGATGGGAAGCGACTCTAAGATTTTAGAAGCATTACAGTTAGGAGCAGATGGTTCTGTGGCTTCAACCGCAAATGTTGTGACGAAAACAGATGTGTCGATCTATGAACAATTTGTAGCTGGAAACATAGAACAAGCGCGGCAAGCACAAGCAAGTATTGATGATTTTAGAGAAGCCTGTAAATGCTCAACGATTCCGTCTGGGCTGAAATACTGTTTGCGGGCAATCGGACAGGATGTTGGGGTACCGAAACTGCCTGTTCTAGATCTTACGAAAGAAGAAAAGCAGCAGGTGGATCAAGTGCTTCAAAAATATGTACAAGCGGAAGGATTTACATTGAAAGTAGAACAGTAGGCTGCAGAAATGGGGGAACATTGATGGTGAAAATTGACTATAGGACGAGAAAGATGATGATGGCTCTGATTGAAAAACCGACCATCAGTTACGATTATCTTCAGCGGAATTATTCTATGAACCGCACTCAAATAGAGTATACCATTGATAAAATCAACCAGTTTCTATCTGCCCAAAAACTACCACTTAGCGTGAATAAGGAAAGTGTGATCCGACTGCCTGAAAAAAGCAAGGAATATTTGTTGGAGTCATTTTTACATGAGCGTATGTTTAAGTATTATGAGATGAGTTCAAAAGAACGAGGAAAATATATCTTTTTGACGCTCTTTTACTACGAGAAAGACTATCTGTCGGTCAACCATTTTTTAGATGCGTTAAAAATCGGCAAAACAACCTTTATGAGTGATCTGCGCAAATTACAAGCGGAATTGCAGGGGTACGATATTTCAATCAGTTACTCGAGAAAAGAGGGGTATCACTTAGCAGGTGATGAACTGATGATTCGTTACGCTTTATTTCGAATGATTTTGGAAGATGTAACTAGCAAGGACGATGATTTTATCTACCGTTACTTTATTCATAACGAACGAATACAATTGGCGGATGAGCAGGACACCTATCTTTCTCTTCTTTTAGAAAAACATGCGATAGAGTTAGTTGAAAATAGGTTGATTGAATTGAACTATATCCTTATTTTTTTATACCCAAGAATGGGCTTGAATGAATTTGATCTAAAACCTTTTTCTAATGATCATGAGTTAGTAAAAATGAAGGAGTACCGCTTTGCTGAAGAAGTTTTAGAAAACGCAGGGGTGATGAATAGTATAGAAAAGAACTATCTCTGTGGGTGGGTACTGGGAATGGCATTAGGGAATGAAAAGGAATGGCTTCAAGGAAATTTGGTCATCATTGACTTGGTAGAAAGAATTGTCGAGCGATTTGAATTGCTTTCAGGTATTCGTTTCAAGGATAAACACTCTGTCATCAAGCAATTATATAGTCATTTTCGACCGACCTATTTCCGAATGCTGTTTCGATTACCGATCATCAACCCTATGCAGGATAAAATTTTTGAAAAATATAATGACCTTTATCAGATCGTAAAAGAAACCTTGAGACCAATCAGTGATAGCTTTGATTCAAAGCTTCCAGATGAAGAAGTAGCCTTTTTAACCATGCACTTTGCGCTTTTGATCAGAAATTCTGAAGAATATATGGTGCAACAAAAAGTGGGGGTCGTTGTCTGCCCAAATGGTATTGGAAGCTCAGCAATCATTTACAATGAATTAAAGGAAATCTTTCCCTCTTTTATCTTATTGGGACCGATTGAAACAAGCGAACTGCATTCATTTGATCAGTCATACGATATCATTTTTACGACAAAACCCAACTTTCAACTTTATCCGTTAAAAAAGCCGATTTTTGTAGTAAACCCGATCATGTCTTACGAGGAACGAACCCAGTTGTTTTTAGATGTCAAATTCGAAACCAGTACAAGCATCAAGCCCAATACTGTGACGATCGACGGCTTGATGCAGGTTATTCAACAATATTCAACAGTTACTAGTGAGTCAGCTCTGCGGCATCATTTAGAGAAATTTGTACAAGAGACCTGCTCGCCAACGGCATCTATCATGTCTCAAAAAGAGAAAAAGTCAAAAGAACCTGCAATGCTGTTGGATATGATGCGTCCAGAATTGATACAATTAAACAAAAAAGCCAGAACATGGGAAGAGGCCTTTTATCTCGCAGCCAATCCATTGATTGAAAGAAAGATCATCACTAGAAATTACATCGATTCGATCATTCAACAAACCAGATCAGAAGGCGCTTATATGGTGATATTCGATCAAGTTGCCTTACCGCATACGGTTCCTGAAGCAGGTGCAAAAAAACTTGGCATGGGATTGACAACGTTAGAATCTGAAGTATATGTCTTGGGAACGATTCCTGTAAAGTATATCTTTACCCTTTCTGCATTAGACAGCAAGCAGCATCTAAATGCGATGACTCAGTTTATTACCCTTATTGAATCCAAAGATTTTTTTCGAGAATTAGAAAACCATGAATGTCCGGAAACAGTTTATCAATGGTTTGCAGAGATTTTACGTACTGCTGTTGTATAAATTTTTTCGAAAATACTGTAAGTCTTATAGGATAAAACAGATACTCTTTGGTCTTTATTGAGAGAAGCGTGCGAAGGGGAGTCATTTGCTTCATCATTTGCTGCTGTTCATCCGAACGCAAGCGATGTTACTCAGAACTGTTAACAGCGGAAGAATTCTCTAATGATACTAATTTATGCCGTTTGAGGTTAGTCCAGTTCTACAAGAAAGATGCATTCGGGAATCAGCTACCATAGAAGTGGAGAAACAGTTCGATCACGATCGGGCTGTTTTTTTATTTTTTACAAAACGACCTATTAAAGGAATCTCAAATATAGTATAATTATTTAATAAAAAGATATTATTTAGTGAGGTTCGCAGGAAAGGGAGCAGGGAATCTCGTTAGAACGTAAACGAAGATAGGTTTTTGATAAAGCAGAGTGAAAGGGTGAGGGCATGAGACAACAACGAAGACGGGAGCGTCAGAAACACCAGCGGATCATTGTGGGGTTAAGTACAGCGTTGCTGGCAATCATACTTGGAGTGATTTATCTAGTGATTCAAGTGACAAGCATCCCCGAACAGCGTCATACAGCAGAAACGACAAAGGCAACAAAGCCAATGCAAGAAACGAGTAGTTCTACCGAAACAAAGCCAGCAGTAAAAACCATCACAGTGACAGCTAGTGGCGATATGCTTTATCATACACCTGTTTATTTAAGCGCTTACGATGGGAAGCGTTATGATTTTGACAATGATTTTGAGCAAGTCAAACCGCTGATTGCATCGGCGGACCTTGCTTTAGGTGATTTTGAAGGAACCATCAATCCTAATAAACCGCTTGGCGGTTTTCCCTTATTCAACGCCCCTATCGATGCTGTTGCCAGTATCAAAGACGCGGGCTTTGATGTGATCGATCTTGCCCATAACCATATTTTAGATACAGGGATCGAAGGAATCAAAACAACGGCGGCTGCTTTTCACGACCAAGGCTTGGCAACGATTGGTGTCACGGTCGACAATAGCGGAATCCTGGTCAAAGAAGTCAACGGGATTAAAGTTGCTCTCTTGGCCTATGCCTATGGCTTCAATGGCCTTGAAGAAAGCTTAACTCAAGCAGAGTATGACACCTATTTGAAAGACTTGTCGTTAGATAAAGTGGAAGCAGAGATCAAAGAAGCGGAAAGCTTGGCGGATATCACCATCGTGATGCCTCAGTCTGGTGTCGAGTATTCTTTAGAACCAACGGAAGAACAACAAACTGTTTATCGGAAGATGATCGATTTTGGTGCTGATATTATCTTCGGTGGCCATCCGCATGTAGCAGAACCAACCGAAATCATCGAAAAGGACGGGGAAAAGAAATTTATCATTTATTCAATGGGAAACTTATTGTCGAATCAACGTTATGAAACCGTCAATAACAACTATTGGACCGAACGAGGCGTCATCCCAGAAGTTGAAATCTCCAAAGAAGGGCAGCGGACCTATTTAAGCAAGATTGCCTTGCATCCGACTTGGGTCTCCAAAGAACCGATCCCTGATCGTACCTATTATGATCCAGAATACGGCGTCTTGCAGGCCTTTGATTTTCAAGTTTACCTTGCCGCAGATTATCTGCCAGATGGGCAATATGCCAAAAATGTCCCTGAAGAAAAGCGCCAGCGGATCGAAACCGCCTACCATGAAATGCTGGAGCTGTTGGATTTGAAGTGGGAGTAGTGAGGACAAGAAAGCAATCTGGCTAACAGGTTGCTTTTTTATTGGCTATCGAAGAGTATGAACCATGAAATGAAAGTCAATCTATTTTTTAAAACATGACACCAGATCACCATTTATGAACAAAAAATGACACCTCAAGCTGATAAAAATAAGTAATAATGTCAACATAAAGTATTCAGAAATCATTTCCAACTCATTTCTGAATAAATAAGAAAGGAAAGTAGGGTGTGTCATGAGAATTATCATATTGACGAAAAACATATCATATGAGATTGATTTGCAGCGAGAGCTGCAGATTTTGAGCCATGAAGTGTTCGTGGGCAGAAGTACCGAAGAGGAGGAATGGTTGATAGAAAGTGCCAAGTTATTTGACTGTTTATTTGTCAGTGAAACAATTGCTGATCCAGAATTTTTATTGCTCAATCAGACATTGGCTCCTTATTATCAACAGCGGATCGTTCGAATCTTGCCAGGGAATGACGAACAAGAAATGATACTGGAAAAAGCGGAAAATGCGACCTATCTTAATCGGTCATTTGTCGAGTTGAGAGAATTTTTGGCGGCTTTGCCACCAAATACTCGCAAGTTAGAAAAGGCATCAGTAACGAAGGAATCGTTCCCTAAATTTCTTAGTCTGCAAGAACAGATCTTTTTCAATAATCTAGCAGAAGAGCAATTTATCAACCGAGAGGACCTTTGCTGGAAAATTTGGGGCAACGGCGGCACGAATTCCCGAAAATCGCAGCTATCGATTTTGGCGAAACGAATCAATGAGAAATTAGATGAATACGACTATACTGAAAAACGCGTCCGTACCGCTTGGGGCAAAGGATATATCTTGCAGTAAAAAAGCTGAAAATGGGTTTAACTTTTATGCCTGACAAATAGGCCTTCAGGTAAATTTGCCTATCTTGTAGAAACGACTCTGTTTTCAAAGCGAGTCGTTTTTTTATATAAGTATATTAGCAATAAATGAAGAAGGTTATGGAAAAATATGATAATGCTTTTTTTTAGTGATAAAATAGAGATAATCAGTAATGGAAAGAAATACTGCGTAAATGAAAAAAGCATTTGTAGAAAATTGATGGAATACCTTTTGGAGGAGGAAATATCGTGAAGCAGGTTGAATGTGTGCTATTTGATTTGGATGGAACTTTATTGGATTCAAAAGAATGTAGTGTGAAGGCGACAAAAGCAGCATTTAAAGAGATGGGACTCAAAGTACCCAGTGAAGTAGTCATTGAACATTATATGGGAATACCAATCGAAGAATCATTTTTTAAAATGTCTGAACAGCCATTAGATCAAGAAACCGCAGCGGAATTGATTCGGATTTTCCGAGCCTATTACCAAACCTATGAAGAAAGTACCTTGAAAGTATTTCCAGAAATTCCCCATGTCTTAGAAATCTTAAATAAACGAAAGGTACCTTGTTTCGTCGTTTCAAGTAAGAAGACAGCGGTCGTCAAACGAAACTTAGCTGCTCAGGACCTTGTGGCGTTCTTTGAAGAAATCATCGGCTCTGATGCGGTGACCCACTACAAACCTCATCCCGAAGGAATCAACAAAGTCGTGTCACACTATCAATTTGACCCGACAAAGACGATCATGATAGGAGATGCTATTTTTGATATCCAAATGGGAAAAGCCGCGGGTGTCAAAACGATCGCCGTTACGTGGGGCAGCCACGATCCGAAAAAGCTTTCTGAAGAAAACCCAGATGCTTTGGTAGATGCGCCACGTGAGATTTTAGATTTTCTATATGCATGATCCTTTTTTGTGCTCACAGTGTAAGAGGACGTTTTAGCCTCGCTTATATCTTGGCATGATCCAAAAAGAAAGGACAGATCGTCCTTTTACAACATGCAATTTGAGAACTTTGACCAATGATCGAAACCAGCGATCATTGGTTTTTTGTGCTGTCGTGAGAATGAAGGCGCCACAGCATTGAATAAAGGTATTCATTTCCATTCGTTCTTTTGGTTGATCGCGTAATCATCGGAAAATCACTGCAAATAAATTCCTTTTGATCTTTCTTCTTAGATAAAGCAAAGATGATCGCGGAAAGGATGCTGGCAACTGGCAAGGTACATTTACTAGAAAAAATCGCTAAAAAGAAGATGGAAAAGAGTTCTTCTCCAAGTAACATGATTGGAATAACGAGCAGAGTCAACCATTGAAAGCCTTCGTTCACTGGATTTCCATGAAGATCCCACTTTAGTCCGTATTGCAAAACGAGAGAAACGAGGAAGCTGATCAGGATGTTTAAAAGAAAATACTTGCTGATCGTCTTCACTGGCGCGATGGGTTTCCCAAAGAGCTGCTTGACTGCTTCTTTACCGTAAACTAGCCGTAATGCCCAATAGCTGGCAATCGACAATGAGAAGATGCTGACGATGGCAGGGGCATACAAAAGACCGACCAAACCGATACCTGCGAGGACTGTTCCTAGTAAAGCGTGGTTCCATGAGATTTGTTTTCCTATAAGTTTGTTCATTTACTTTTCTCTCCTTATTAAGCTATAGAGCATGTACTATTTAGCTGTTTTCTCTGATTCTTCTGCTGTGTGCTTTTTGTGCCGTAATATAAGCGATAAGTACAACAATGAACGTTTTGGGTGATTTTCATATCATCGCTTCATTTGCGCCAATTCTTTGTAGGGTACAAAAGATAGAGTAATCGATAACGAGTTTCTGAAACAAGATGGTCGTATATTTCGGACTTTTTTATGGTTGAGCAACTAAGTGATGGAGGATGCACAAGTACTAAGTTACTTCATTAAGAAAGGAAAACTGACTTCCAGATTCGATGGAATAATCGTCAACAAAGAAACGACATCGCTATGTTCTCTTGAAATCGACTAAAAATTCCAGAATATTTCGAAAAATACCATTGCTTATTTATGGCAAAACCATTAGTATTATTAGAAAAACTGATGGTGAATCGATGATAAAGCGAGCCTTTAACAGTGAGAAAGCCGAATCGGTGGCATGAAATAGGAGTGATAAGTGTGGAAGAGTTATGGAATGTATTAAAACCAGCCGAACAAGTCGAACTGAAATTAAGAAAATTGTATACGCAGCATCATTTTTCACCTTATCACTCGAACAATTTTGAAGAGTATCGCAACTATCAGCAAAATGATCAGTTCTTGCGTGGTTCTTCCATCATCACGTTTACAGGCACGGATGGCAGGACGATGGCGCTAAAACCCGATGTCACCTTGTCGATTGCCAAAAATACACCTTCTGGAGAAGCGCGCAGAGTGTATTATGTGGAGGATGTCTATCGACAGGATCGTCAAGCAGGGGAATACCAAAAGATCGATCAAATCGGTTTGGAGCTCATTGACCAAATCACATGGGAAGATCAACTGGAGGTTGTAAAACTGGCTTGGGAAAGTTTGGCTCAGGTGGGAAAAGGGACCTTGGATCTGTCTCATATGGGGATTTTGGATGGCATCTGCCAACGCTTCCCCGAAGCGGATCGACAAAAGGTACTGCACTGCCTGCGGGACAAGAGTTCCCATGGCATGGATGCACTGACTGAAAAAGCTGGCTTGTCAGCAACAGAAGCTGAAAAATTGGCGAAACTGGTACGTTTGTCAGGTGATTTTGAAACCAAGTATCAAAAGGCCAAAGAGCTGCTGGCAGAGTATCCCCAAGCACAAGCTGGTTTAGCAGAACTAAAACAACTGTATCAAGCATTGCAAAAAGAACAACTGTCAGCTTCCATTCGGATAAGGCTGGATTTTTCAATTTTAAATGATGCCGATTATTACAGTGGCTTGCTGTTTCAAGGATTCATCGAAGAAGCAAGAGAGACGATTTTATATGGCGGCCGTTATGATCGCTTGATGAGTCGGCAAGGCAAAGAGCAAGGGGCGATCGGGTTTGGTATGAAGCTCAACCATGTAGGGCAAAAGGTGCCGACTGACAACGAAAGTTCAGGCTATTTGAACATTGCGCTACCTAAAGGCCGCATGGGGGATGCCGTCTACGATTTATTCACGAAAGCTGGAGTCGCTGCGCAAGGCGTCTTCAAAGACAATCGCCAACTAATTTTTTGTGATGAAGAAAACAAGCTGCGCTTTTTCTTAGTCAAGCCTAGCGATGTGGCGATCTATGTGGAGCACGGAGTGGCGGATATCGGTGTCGTAGGCAAAGATATTTTAATGGAAAGCAAGGCAGAAGTCATCGAATTTCTTGATTTGCATATGGGGGTCTGCCGTTTGGCAGTAGCGGCGCGTACGGATTTCGAGGAAGATTTCTCCCGCCCGCTGCGGGTCTCCACAAAATATCCGCAGATCACCCGTCAGTTTTATCAAGGGTTAGGTCGCTCGGTGGAATTGATCCAACTGCATGGATCCATTGAATTGGCTCCTTTGTTAGGTCTATCCGATGTGATCGTTGACATCGTCGAAACGGGGACGACACTAAAAGAAAATGATTTAGAAGTGATCCAAGACATCGCGCCGTCTTCAGCGCGTTTAGTGATCAACCACGCCACGTGGCGTTTCAAGCAAGAACGCATTCAAACAGTGATTGAGAAGGTGAGGGAGCAATTATGAGAATTTTTTCGACCCAAAAAGATACGATCGAAACGATTGTGGCAAGGAAACAGTCGGAAACGAAGGATGTTTCAACCATTGTCGCCCAAATCATTGCCCGTGTTCAGCAGCAAGGAGATCAGGCGTTGTTTCAATTAATTGAAGAAATCGATCAAGTGACCTTGTCTTCCTTAACCGTCAGTCTTGAGGAGGTTGAAACGGCTGTCCAAGCCGTCTCCCCTGAGCTGCTTGAGGTGATGGAACAGGCGAAGGAAAACATTTTGGCATTTCATCAAAAGCAAGTCCAGCAAGGCTTTGTCTTGACGAAGGAAAATGGCGTTGTGATGGGACAGCGGGTCTTGCCACTAGCAAAAGTCGGGGTCTACGTTCCTGGCGGAACAGCAGCTTATCCTAGTACGGTTTTGATGGATGTCCTGCCCGCAAAAATCGCCGGGGTCAAAAAAATCGTTATGATCACACCGACGGACAGCCAAGGAAAAGTTCCAGCTGCTATCTTAGCGGCAGCTTCCGTTGCTGGAGTGGATGAAATCTACAAAGTCGGTGGTGCCCATGGCGTAGCGGCATTGGCTTATGGGACAGAAACGATTCCCAAAGTCGACAAAATCGTGGGACCAGGAAATATTTATGTCGCCACAGCGAAAAAAATGGTGTACGGCGAAGTTGATATCGATATGATCGCAGGGCCCAGCGATGTGCTGATCATCGCCGATGCCAGCGCAAATCCGCGCTGGCTGGCAGCGGATCTTTTGGCACAAGCCGAGCATGATATCTTAGCGCAAGCCATCTTAGTCACAACAGAAGCAGCCTTGATTGAACAAGTCCAAGTAGAGCTTGACTTGCAACTGAAGCAACTGCCCCGCAAAGACATTGCTGCTGCAGCGCTTGAATCTAGCGGAAAGCTGATTCTGGTCAATGATTTGACTGAAGCACTTACCATTGCCAATCAAATCACCCCAGAACACCTTGAATTAGCAGTGGCAGATCCTTTTGCTTTGTTGGGACAAGTAGAAAATGCGGGTAGTGTTTTTTTAGGACATCATACACCAGAAGTGCTGGGAGATTATTTTGCTGGACCAAATCATACCCTACCAACAGAAGGGACCGCCCGTTTTTACTCGCCGTTATCAGTGGATGATTTTATTAAGAAAAGCAGCTACTTGTATTACCCAGAAGCAGCCATGAAGGCGGCTGGTCCAGCCGTAGCGTTGTTCGCAGAAACCGAAGACTTGATCGGCCATGCCCGTTCGATCAATGTACGAAGAGAGGGAGAAAAATGACCTTTTTACATCAAAAGTATCACAAGCTGACTCCTTATACACCAGGGGAACAAGTAGACGAGCAAGCCGTTATTAAACTGAACACCAATGAAAGTCCTTATCCGCCAGCGCCAAGTGTTCAAGCGGCGGTTGCCGATGCCGCCCACAAGCTGAATCGTTACTCGGATATTGCTGCTGAAGTGGTGACAACCCCTCTGGCTGCCTATCTTGGCGTTAAACCAGCCCAGCTGTTTCTCGGTAATGGCAGTGACGAAGTCTTGTCCTATCTCTTTCAAGGCTTCACGGAAAACGGCATCGCCTTTCCCGATGTGACCTATGGGTTTTATCAAGTGTATGGTGCCTTGTACCAAGTCGCTGCCACCGTTGTTCCGCTGCAAGAAGATTTCTCGATTGCGTTAACGGACTACGATTCGCTCAAAGGGACCGTTATTTTTGCCAATCCCAATGCGCCGACTGGGGTTTATCAAGAACAAAGCGAAATTTGTGCCTTTCTAAAACGGCATCCCGATCGCTTAGTGATTGTCGATGAGGCCTATATCGATTTTGGCGGCTCTTCAATGGTTTCTTTGATCGATCAATACCCAAATCTCTTGGTCGTGGGGACGTTTTCGAAATCTCGGCAGCTGGCAGGGGCACGCCTAGGCTTTGCGGTTGCCAATGAAGGACTGATCCAAGACTTGAATCGGTTGAAATTTAGCTTGAATCCTTACAATGTCAATAGTTTGACCCAAGCCGCTGGTGCAGCCGTTTTGCAAGAACAAGCGTATGTCGATGAGAAGATCCAAGCAACGATCCACGTGCGTGAGTGGAGCAAGCAAGCCCTAGCGAAACTCGGCTTTGAGCAGACCGACAGCCAAGGAAATTTTTTGTTTGCAAGGCACCCTGCGATTGCTGGTGAAGAGTTGTATCAGGCACTGAAAGAGCAGAAAATCTTCGTCCGCTGGTTTAATCAGCCCCGCATCAAAGAGTATTTACGGATCACGGTAGGAACGAGGGCCCAGATGGAACGATTGATGACGGTGTTAACAACGATCATAGAAGAGGTGAAGGAATGAGAAAAGCAGAAGTTACCCGCAATACGACTGAAACCAAGATCCACCTGCAGTTGACGATCGATGGTACTGGTCAGCAATCAATCAAGACTGGTGTGGGGTTTTTAGACCACATGCTGGAATTATTTGTCCGCCACGGTCGCTTTGATTTGACGTTGGTCTGTGATGGTGATACAGAAGTAGATGCCCATCACACAACAGAAGACGTAGCCATCGCCATTGGCCGAGCGTTTTCAGAAAGTCTTGGGGAGCGACGAGGCATCAAACGCTATGGCAGTATGCTGCTGCCGATGGACGAAGCCTTAGTCATGACAGCGATCGATATTAGCGGTCGTGGCATGGCAGTCGTAGAGTTGGCGATACCGAGCGAAAAAATCGGGCAGCAGTTTGATACAGAATTGGTTGAAGAATTTTTCATTGCTTTTGCCCGTGAATTAGGTGCTACGATCCATCTCCATCAAATCGCTGGGAAAAACAGCCACCACATTGTGGAAGCTTGTTTTAAAGGCTTTGGGCGTGCCTTAGGTGAAGCAGTAGCGATCAATCAAGCAGCCCCAGATGAGATCCCTTCAACCAAAGGGACGATCCAGTGATTCATGAGGGAAAAATGATTACGTATCTTCCACACAGATGGATGAGATAAGGAAAGGGGTGTATTATGTTAGCAATCATCGACTATGGGGTCGGCAATTTGTTCAGCTTGTCTCGTTCGCTGGATTATTTGGGTGTTGACTGCCAAATCACGCGTTCACTAGCAGAATTAAAAGCTGCCGACCGCATTCTTTTACCTGGCGTAGGCGCTTTTGGCGATGCCCGCCAAAAGTTGGCAGAGTTGTCGCTGATCGAACCGATCCAAGAATTGGCAGCAGCTGGCAAACCCTTTTTAGGCATTTGTTTAGGGATGCAGCTGTTGTTTGATAGTAGTGAGGAGTTTGGCACACATGCGGGGCTCGGTTTGATTCCAGGACGGATCGTTTCCATGCAAAGCGCCTTTGAAGAAGCCAAACTGAATCTGAAAGTGCCGCAGATTGGTTGGAATCGGCTGACTGTCAGAAAGGAAAGTCCTCTAGTCAGCGGGCTAGGGGAACAAGACTTTGTCTACTATGTCCACAGTTATTTTGCTACTGATTGCCAAGAGTATGTCATAGCAGACAGTGACTATGGTCTAGCAATTCCCGGTATCGTGCAAAAAGACAATGTCTTCGGTACTCAGTTCCACCCAGAAAAAAGTGGGGCTGTCGGGTTGAAGATTTTAAAAGCATTTACGGAGGTGCCGCTATGAAAATTTTTCCAGCAATTGATCTGTTAGATCAAAAAGTGGTCCGTTTGTACCAAGGAGACTATGAGCAAAAAGAAGTGTTTGGGGATGATCCAGTGGCATTTGCTCGTTCATTTGAAGAAGAAGGTGCCAACTATCTGCACCTCGTCGACTTAGATGGTGCCAAAGCTGGCAAACTCCATTACTTTGATGTCGCAAAAAAAATCGTCCAGCAAACCAATCTGTTTGTCGAAGTTGGCGGCGGGATTCGTGAGGAAGAAACGATCCAGCATTGTTTGGCAGCAGGCGTTCATCGGGTGATCCTCGGCACGATTGCCCAGAAAGACCCAGCATTCACAAAAGCGATGCTTAAGAAATACGGCAATAAGATCGCGATTGGGGTCGATGCCAAGGAAGAAAAAGTGGCCGTGGAAGGCTGGCTCGAGAAAACGGCAACAGACGCGTTTACTTTTTGCCAACAATTGGTGGAATGGGGCGCGCAAACGATCATCTTTACCGAAATCTCACGTGACGGTACAGGAGAAGGCATCAATCTGCCGCTATACGAAAAACTCAATCAATTGGATTGCGACATCGTGGCTTCTGGCGGCGTGGCTTCATTGGCAGATATTAAAGGATTAAAACAGTTGGGCATCTCTGGCGTGATCGTTGGGAAATCCTTATATAACGGCAGTCTCCAATTGGCGGATGTCTTAGCAGCAGGGGAGGCAGAAGCATGATCGCCAAACGAATCATTCCTTGCCTTGATGTGCGAGATGGGCGAGTCGTGAAAGGGGTCAATTTTGCTGGCTTAAAAGATGTCAATGATCCAGTGACTTTGGCGCGCTTTTACAATGAACAAGGCGCCGATGAGCTGGTTTTTTATGACATTACTGCTTCTGCAGAAGAACGCGGCTTATTCACGGACATTTTGCAGCGCGTGGCGTCAGAAGTGTTTATTCCTTTGACGGTGGGCGGTGGCATCAATCAAGTAGCAGATTTTGAACGAGTCTTAAACTGTGGCGCCGACAAAGTCAGCGTCAATTCGGGGGCACTTCGCAGACATGAGTTGATTGCAGAAGGCGCGAAACGCTATGGCAGCCAGTGCGTTGTTTTATCCGTTGATGTTCGCCGTGTCGGTGAGAACTGGCATGTGTTTGCCAAAGGCGGACGGGAAGATACAGGCTTAGAAGCATTGGCGTGGATTCTCCAAGCTGAGCAGTTAGGTGCTGGTGAACTAGTCATCAACAGCATGGATACCGATGGCGTGAAGCAGGGGTTTGATTTAGACTTGCTGAAAGCTGTCAGCGAAATCACCAAATTACCGATCGTCGCATCGGGTGGTGCTGGCAAAAGTGCCGATTTTATCGAGCTGTTTCAATTGCCAAATATTGAAGCAGGGTTAGCGGCCTCGATTTTTCACTATGGCGAGGTAAAAATCCCAGAACTGAAAAAACAATTACAGGCCGTCGATATTCCCGTACGAATCGTATAGCGTTGGCGTTTTGATAGGCAATAGAAGGAGTGGATAACATGGTGCAAGTACGATTTGATGAACAAGGATTGGTTCCAGTGATCGTGCAGGATGTGGAAACGAATGAAGTTTTGACCTTGGCTTATATGAACCAAGAAAGTTTGACCTTGACCTTGAAAGACCGATTGATGACCTTTTATTCCCGCAGTCGCCAAGAATTGTGGCGCAAAGGAGAAACCAGCGGCAATTACCAGCATTTAGTATCATTGACCGCAGATTGCGATCAAGATGCTTTAGTCGCCAAAGTAAAAAAAGACGGACCTGCTTGCCATACAGGCACAGAAAGCTGCTTTACAGAGGTGCTTTATGGTACAGAATCCTCTCCGACCATCGATGCGTTGTATGAGCTGATAAAAGGTCGTAAAGATACGCCGCAAGAAGGCAGCTATACCAGCTACTTGTTTGAAAAAGGCAGTGAGAAAATCTTAAAAAAAATCGGCGAGGAAGCAACCGAGGTCGTGATTGGGGCGATGAAGGAAGACCGCCAAGAAACCGTTTATGAGATTGCTGATTTGGCGTATCATACATTGGTTTTAATGGCAGAAATGGGGATTGATTTAGCGGCTATTCGCCAAGAGCTTGCCAAGCGTCATGTTGTGGATAAGAAAGTCAAACAAGAACGGATGCAATAACGGTCAGGGGTTTTCAGTAGAAAGAAAGCAACTGACGATAAAAAAAGAAGCCCTTCAGCCATTGTTTGAAGGGCTTCGCAACCGTGGCGATAAAGTTGATCTGCTGGTACTTTGAGTGAGCACACAAACTGGCTATTTGTTTTCCAACTCTTCGATCAATTCTTTCATTTCTTTGATTTCTTTTTCCTGTGCGTCAATGATTTTTTCTGCAAGTTCTTTTACTCTTGGATCAGACAAATCGGCATTTTTACTGGTTAGAATCGCAATCGAATGATGGGGAATCATGGCTTTCATCCAGGCCGTATCTCCCACGGCGGTTTGGCTTCTGACCATAAACAGTGAACCAAAAAAGAGTACAACACTGACAACTAAAATTCCGATATTCATTTTCTTGTTGTCATACATCTTCCACATAAATAACAGCATGATGATCGCCATCATCGCGCCCATCATTAGTGCCATAAATAGGCGGGTTTGGCTGAAAAAGATATGATCGAGGGCGTAGACATTGAAATACATCATACAAAACATAATCACCGTCGATACCCCAATCATTACCAAAAATTTCCCGTATTTCTTCATTTCTTTCCTCTCCTTTTTGTGTACAAAATAAAAACAATAAAGCAATCCAAAACATCATCGGAACAGATGCTTTTTTTCGTTTATTGTTTTGTTAGAATAAATTTACTCCCTAAATCAAGTATAGCGGAGGAAGTAGAATGAGAGAAGCGATATACATTTGAACGAAAACAAATGGGTTCTTAGAGTAAAAAAGCGAAAACGGGATTACTCGTCTAGGTTTATTTGTTATAATCAACCTAAGAAATGGATGGTGTATAGAATGAATCACAATGATCGCTTGACGCGTTTACGCTATGCTTTGGATATCAAGGATACCGACATGGTGAAAATTTTTGAACTTGGCGGCGCTTCTTTCACAAAAGAAGAAGTAAGACAATTATTGAAGAAAAAAGATCCTGAGACCTACGAGATTGAGTGTACCAATGAAGCCTTTGAGCGTTTCTTAAATGGTTTGATTCGCTCGCAACGAGGAACAAAGCCAGATGCTGCAGAACCTGTCCTAGAGTTGAACAATGGCAATGTAAATAATTTGATGCTGAAGAAAATAAAAATCGCCCTTTCCCTAACAACAGATGAAATGCTGGACATTTTCGAGCAAGCGGGAGTTAAAGTTTCAAAAGGTGAATTAGGCGCCATTTTACGAAAAGAAGGCCATCGCAATTACAAACCATGTTTAGACAAATATGCCCGCAACTTTTTAAAAGGATTGACGATCGAGTATCGGGATAACTAGTAAAAAATCAATAATAGGCTGAACTTACAATGGGCCGCCCAAAGAGATGCATGTTATGTGTCTCTTTTTTTGTGTGTAAATTAAAAAAAACAATTTAAATCAGTGATTATAACGCTAACTGAGGCCAAGCTTGGAGCATGAAGGAGCAGGTGAAGTGAGCGATCTGTTTGCTTGAATAACCTGTTTGTTAAAACCTGACAAGTTTGGTCATTTCTGATACAAATGTTGACGTGTTCAGAATGATGAACCATGTAATACTATCAAAATGAACAGGGGTATCCTGTGTCTAAAGATTGTAATTAACAAGTCGTCACCATCATCAGAAGGGGAAGTTTGTCGATAGGTGAAAGATAGGAAAGCGTATCGTATTTAAACGAATATAAAAGGAGAATGTTATGAAAAGGAAATTTTGGGGCTATTTGTCATTGGCGATCTTGTTAAGTCAGCCTGTGTTGGCACCTTTGGCACAAGTTATGGCTGAGGAACAGGAAACCATTCCATCAAACAAAGAAATCACGACATTAGGAACATTAGAAAAAGTGGAGGAGACTACTGAAACAGTCGATTCTTCTCGTATAAAAGAAGAAATCAACGGTGACACCACAAGTAACTCAGAATCGCAAGAAGTGGTTAATGATGATGAGAAAAGTGGCTCGACGGAAAGTACAGAAAAAAACCTCCCTGATTCAAGTAAAGACACAGCTAGCTCGGCAACTGAATCATCAGCGGAAATGAAAGAGGCATTCTCTAATCGAAGCGTTTCATTAGACGCTTGGATGCCGGATAAGAATTTGCAAAATGAGGTAGCGAAAGGGCTAAACAAAACAGTTGATACGATCACTCAAGAAGATATGGTGAATCTAAAACAGTTAGATTTTTCTTCTTTAGTCAAAGACACAGTAGTCGATTTTACTGGTTTAGAATACGCTAGCAACTTGCAAGCGTTATACACGACGTCTAAAGCAACGCCAAAGAAATATCTGGCTGGCGGGTTTCAAAGACGCCTAAAAATGCAAAAGGTACCTTCAGTGATGCCGTCCAAGAAGTTATTTATGTTTACAGTGCTGATAAAGAGAATGAACCGGGAGAAGATTCAGGAAAAGATACACCAGAATCAGAAAACAAGACGCCGGACGAAGAGAACGGGAATAGCTCAGGAAATAACAGCAAGCAAACAAACACACAAACCAAATCAAAAAATAAGTTGCCTGCAACAGGAGAACAACTTACAGGTCAACGAATCATGGGCTTTTTGGGAGTCATCACTGTTCTGTTTTCTTTCGTAGTAATTTTGAGACGAAAAAGAAAAACTGAAAATTAAAAGCTTTTCAATAGAGAGGAAAGAGTATCCAGAATTGATTGTTTTCTGGATACTCTTTGTTTAACCCTATTTAAATATGAGCGAGAATATAGGTTTTTATCAGTTATCTTTCGAATGTTACGTTCTTGAATTCATCATTCAAGCCATCACGATAGGCAATAGTCAAGACTAATTTTCCTGTTGTTTTGTCATAGTCTTCCACGTTTAGTTCTAGAGAGAAGTTCTTAACATTGGCATCAATATAAGAAACAATTTCTTTTTCTTCCTCACCGATTTTTATCGAAAGTGTGCTTTCTCCTAATAAATTCGCCTCCTCCAGAACTGTTTTGGCTGAGCGTATTTCAGGCTGATAGAAGACAGTGTTTGTTTGAGTAAATAGATTCTACTTATTCGCAACGGAACTGTGATCTTTCCAAAGTCATTTGAGACAACGATCCCAGGTTTATTACTAGGGGAGACAAAGACAGCGAGACTTATTAAAATCGGAACGAGAATACTAGCAACACTTGACCATACTATTTTTTTTGATATTTTCATTGATTTCAGTTCATTCAGCGAAGCATGAACACCTGTCCCCCCATTCTTTTTAATTAATGTAAGAAGTTAGCTTGATTATGGCGAAGATACTTTAAAAATAACTGTACTAATTTTCAACTTTATATAAGCGTAATTGATAGAAAGTAAAAGCTTTTGGAATTGTTGAAATGCTCAAAGGCTACCTAACTCTTCGATTGTAAATACTCCTAAAAACCGACTCTCTTATTATCGTAGCAAAATATACGGTTTTTTACTTTTATTATTATAAAATAATTTTTTGATAAATAGCGCTTTGGACTGTTTTGTCGTCTTAAACTAGCTGTTAGAAAGAGCAATGTTCTCCAGACGTAGTAACTCGTAGTTCTAAGTAGTTGTAGCCATGATTTTGCTTATCCTAAATGATTCAGAAGGTGATAGTTTCAGAGACAGCTTCTTATAAAATGAAATAAGTAGTCAATGAATACACACTGAATGAAAATAGATCGTGAAAGGAGTATAATTACCTTAAAAATAAAGTTAAGAGGTATTATTATGTATAAATTTCTTTTAACTAAATTAGACCAAGATGTTTATGAATTGTTTGCGCATTTTTTTGAGCAGGCTGTGGAGCGTGAAAAACTAAATGTTCTTGCTGAAAAGACAAACTTATCAAAACGACGAATCGTCTTAGTTTTTGAGCGAGCACTCGATTTGCAAACGGCGTATCCTTATTTTGAGATTGCGTTGCATGAAGGTAGAGAGATGACGCTTTATTTTGCGCCGAATTTTCTTTTGTCTAAGCTTTATTCGGTCATGCTAGAAGAAAGCATGCCATTTCAAATTTTAGACAGACTCTTTAGTGATAAGTATGTGTCGCTGGAAGAAACCGCCCAACAACATTATGTCAGCAATCGCACGGTTCAAAGAAAACTAAAGGAAGTAGAAACGATTCTTGAAAATTATCACATTCGATTGAACCTAAAAAGAAAACCGCTTTTTGTGGGCGAAGAATACCGCATTCGGCATTTTTTCCACATCATGTATTGGCAGATCTATGATGCAACGAACGTGCGTTATAGTGGATTGACGAAACAAAGTGTCAGTACATTGAAGAAAAAGTTGACAAGTTATCCCAGTTTTTATCGCGGGATTGATCAGGAGAAATTTGTTCAATTGTTGGCGTTAAGTATTTATCGTTTTAAAAGAGGCTTTCCTGTAAAAGAGATTCCTCAAGAGATGAGGGAGATGAGGCATCTGACGATTTCCTTTGAAGAATTTAAAGAAGAGCTGATCAAGCCATTGCTAAGAGACAATTTGATTCTAAATGGGCTTCCAGAAACAGAATTTCTCTTCTTGTATTATATGTTTTCTGTCATGACGACGTACTTACCTGAAGAGATTCCTAGTCAGTTAACAATTGGGGATCATTTTTCTCCACGAGCAATCGCTGCAGCAAGGCTATTTGCGGAAAACGCTCAGAAAGTTTTTCTCGTTTCTGAAAGCAATATTGATTATCTGTTGGTCAATGCCTTGAATATTCATTCGGTTTCGCTTCTTTTTGCATCGAAAAATAAGATCGATGCCTTTGGAAAAAGCACCACGGACAAAGATTATCGCCGTGTCTTTCCTAAGATTTTTCCGTTTGTTCAGGAGATGTACGAATCGTTAGCGCAACAATCACCAATTTTTTCAACCATGTATGAAGCGAACAATCGCTTGCTTTTTCAATATAGTATGCTTCTTTCTCTGGTAGCGAAAATTGATCGTTCTACGGTTCGTATTTTTCACGAATCAAAATTCGGAAAAATCCAAGAAATCAGACAAAAGGAACGATTGAAGCGCTGGTTTGGGTACACACTTTCATTTGTTTCCGAAAATCCCGATTTTGTCGTGACAGATTATCCCGTCAATCGGCAAGCTTTTATTGACCAAAATCCCAACGTCCAATTTTTTAAATGGAATAGTTTTCCAACGGGGGATCGCTGGCTTGAACTGATTGAAGCAGTTGAAAAGTTCCAGAATGAGTTTAGTCAAAAACATACGTAAAACTGTGGATTTCACAGTATGAAAAAAAGGAGGATTCTCAAAACCAGAGAATCCTCCCTTTTTTTAGTAGGAAGCGAAAAGTTTTGCACAGCGTTTCTCAGATTTCCTATGTAGTTTGTCAATCGCTCAATCGGCTATTGGGCTTGTTTACTTTTATGAAACTAAAATTGATACGATCCAACCCGAAGGTATCTAACAGGACTTTATTTGCTTCTAACAAACAAATGATTGGCGTCTCCTTTCCTAAAAAAACATGTAATAATGCAGGCATAAAGATCTCGGTCAACAGAAACGTTTTACGAAAAAGCGAAGGTAAGAAAGAGTGTTCGAATCCTCTATTTAACGTAATGCTAGTGATTTCAGCCTAAAGGTCGATTTCCTTTCAATATTTCCATAGAGTACGCATCGACGTATTCGTTCCAACGATAAACACATAAACAGGATTTTACATAAGATTCACCAATCAATAGAACAGGAGGACTAAAGATGGAGTCAGCATTTAAGATCCATTCAATGGAAGAATATTTAAACTTCTACATGGAAGAAACGGAGCGGCTTTTTTTCAAGGAAGAGTTTCCAGAACTCAAAGAAAAGATTCTTGCCAATTGCTTCGAAATCAAACGAGCGATCCAAGAAATCAATCACGAAAACTTTTTTGAACAGTATGCGAGAATCAATACATTAGAAGCAGAGATTTTGATTATTTTGGAATGCAGTGAATTGCGGGGGAGTGACAATGTGGTCCCTTTTGCTGAGGCAGAAATTTTGCAAGTGGCGAAACAAGATAGAAAAACCTATTTTAAAGAAAGATGTGGGCTGACATTGATCGCGCCTACGCCCCATTCATTGCATTTTTCCGTGGAGTAGTTGAAGTAACAACAACGATCATTCGTGAGGAAAAAGTGTTATAGGAAGTTTGAAAGGAGCCTTTCATTAAGGTTTGTGCAGGAGTAATTGTTTTACCAAAAGAAAAGGCTGCAGTTTTTTTATGCAACTTTGGAGGCATTGTGGAAAAAAGCTGTACCTTTGATATAAATTCATTCAACAAATAATTGGAGGTCACAGATGAATGCAATAGAAAAGAGGATCCAGTTTATTGTCGAAGCTGACAAGCTTAAAGCCATCCTTAGACAATCGACACTGATCTATGATAGAAACCAACGGGAAAATGATGCAGAGCACACCTGGCATTTGACATTATGTGCACTATTGCTTGCAGAACATGTCGCAACCGAAGGGCAAGTGGATTTGTTGCGAGTACTCAAAATGTTAATTATTCATGATATGGTAGAAATCGAAGCAGGTGATACCTATTGTTATGATGAAGCTGGGTACCTGGATAAAGTACAGCGAGAACGGGAAGCAGCTACAAGTTTATTTTCTACATTACCGAGAGAACAATATGATGAATTTATGGATTTGTGGGAAGAGTTTGAGGAGATGGCAACCGTAGAAGCAAAATATGCAGCGGCAATCGATAGGTTACAGCCTGTCTTGCAGATATACTACTGTGACGGGAATACCTGGTTAGAAAATAACATTGATGTTGAACGCGAATTAAAACGAAACGAGGTCATCAAAGAAATTATGCCAGAAGTTTGGGACTATGTTAGAAAACTTATAGATGATGCCGTAAATAAAGGTTGGCTGAAGCAATAAAGCAAAAATCAATAAGCTGCTAAACATGAGCCGAAGTAGAAGAGCATCATCAAAATGAACACCAAATGTACTAGAAGAGAAGGAATGGTTATGAGTATCGGGGAAGTAGGGTATATTTTTACAAAGTATTTTATCGTAACAGTGTCTATTCTTACATCAATATATACAAGATCGTCAAAAAGCATTTAGATGAAGCGGAAACAATCGTGATTGCGACCGACAGCGACCGAGAAGGTGAAGCAATCGCCCGCTTGATTATCAACCTTTCGGGAAATAGCCGGAAAACCATTAAACGTTTATGGATCAACTCGCTTGAAACTAGCGAAATCAAAAAAGGATTTCAAAATCTGAAGGACGGACAGGCGTTTTATTCCACTTACAAAGAAGCAGAAACCCGACAAATCGCTGATTGGCTGGTAGGAATCAATCTCACCCGTCTTTACACGCTTTATATGCAGAAAAACGGCATGAGAGGCGTGTTTAGCGTTGGACGCGTCCAAACCCCGACTTTGTTCTTGATTTACCAACGCAACGAAGAAATCAAACATTTCGTCAGCAAGCTATTTTATGAGTTGTATGCCACTTTCACACACTCGAATGGTAAGTACAAAGGGAAATACAAAGAGCGGTTTGATACACTCGAAAACCTTGACGGGTTCAAAGAAACCAATCAGCTAGAGCAAGCGGAGAATGCCGAAGTAACAAATGTCAAAGTGGAAGAAAAACGGCAGTATGCGCCGAAACTATTTAGCTTGTCTGATTTACAATCTTTCGCGAACAAACGCTTTAAGTACAGTGCCGACAAAACGCTTTCGATCGCTCAAAAACTCTATGAAAAAAAGGTGCTTTCTTATCCAAGAAGCGATACCAATTATATTGGTAGCCCCGAATTTGACTACCTGAAAAGCAACCTCAGTCGGTATCTCGAACTAGCAGGAGTGGGCATTTCCGAACCGCAGCTAAACGAAAATAAACGGTATGTAGATGGAAGCAAAGTACAAGAACACTATGCGATTATTCCAACGAAGACATTGCCGAAGCTCAGTGATGTAACGAAAGACGAAAAAAACATTTATCTTTTGGTCTTGTATCGTACCCTCGCAATTTTTGAAAAGCCGTATATCTATGACGAAACCACCATTGATACAGCGATCAATCAGGTTCTGTTCCAATCAAAAGGGAAGACAGAAAAAGAGCGTGGATGGAAACGACTATATAAACAGGAAGAAAAAGACAAGGACGACCCACTTTTACCAGAAGTAACCGTCAATGATTCAGTGGCTTTCGCCCTTGAAACAAAGGAAGGGAAAACCCAACCACCCAATTACTATACAGAGGGCACACTGCTAACCGTCATGAAACATGTCGGACGGGCAATGGACGATAAAGACAGCAAAGACATTCTTAAAGAAACCGAAGGGATTGGAACCGAGGCCACTAGAGCCAGTATCATTGAAACCTTGAAGAAACAAGACTACATCACGATCAGTAAGAGTAAAATCTATGTGACAGAAAAAGGCGAATTGTTGTGCCGCATAATTGCAGAGGACGAAATCGCCAATGCCGGCATGACTGCCCAATGGGAACGCTATTTGAAAAAGATCCGAAGCCAACAAGGCACACAAGAAGCTTTTTTAGGCAGTATCGAGCGGTTTGTGCAGCACCTCATTGAAAAAGTGCCACAAAACTTCCAAGACAAAAAAGAAAACATTGCAGATGTAGCCGGTCATATGGAACAAGAAAATGTGATGGGTACGTGTCCGAAATGTCAAAACAGCGTAGTAGACAAAGGAAAATTTTATGGCTGTTCGGGCTACAAAGACGGTTGCAAATTTACGCTTCCTAAAAGATGGAGCCAAAAAGCACTCACAAAGAAAAATGTCCAAGATTTATTAAGCAAAAGAGAAACGAGTTTAATCAAAGGGTTCAAAAGGAAAAAAGGAAGCAATTTCTCGGCAAAGTTAACACTGAATGACGAAATGAAATTAGCTTTTGAATTTCCAAAAAAATAAAAACACAAGATCTAGACCTTGCCCCTTTTGGAAAAAAGGGGCAAGCCCCCAAAATCGTCTCAGTCACCCAGTTGTAATAGCCTAAAACTGAATAACACTTAAATAAGTCAAGGAACGGGTAAGTATTTTTTGGCAGACCACCAAAAAATCTCCACCCTCACAGTCCTTGACTTCTTTATTTTTGGCTGTGGGCTGTCGTCGCCGACAGTCAAACCAGTTGTAAAAAATATTTGCTATCCTGCCTGTCGCTAAAATAGTGTACCGCCAAAAAACGCTTGAAAGGAATTTTTCTTTTGCTCGCTTGTTGCTTTGTAAGAATAAGTAGCTATTCTGCAAATAACCCTAATATTTCGTATTTCTCTAAAAAACCAGTGTTTGAGAGGGAAGTTCTACGCTCATTTCAGATTGATCTATGGGTAACTATCCATGAAAATGCCTGTAAACCGCTCTTTTTTCAGTTTTTTTAAAGAGAGAGAAAATAAAAATAAAATACCAACTTTTTACGTATATTAATAACGAAGGACTTAAATATAGGATGATCAAAGGAGGCGTTCTTATGTATGAAGACGAATGGAGAGAATACTATGCAACCAAAAATGAGAGCATACATATTACGAGAAACAAACTCATTTTCCAATGCAATGAAGGAATCGCTCTGTCTACTCATAAAACGGAAATTGAAAGAATCATGCATGCATTGGCACTTAAACTCTTATTACTGGAGTTAAATTCATATGATTTTTAATCTGCAAAAAAGTTTATAGCACCGTCGCTTATACCAGAAAATATAACAA